>MDSW01090298.1_pt1 | contig 96471 bp, 88 predicted proteins | sample 811171 | NCBI WGS metagenome assembly MDSW01 (sample SAMN05326641, study PRJNA326480) | marine metagenome | isolation source: seawater | place: Atlantic Ocean: North West | collected 2012
TCGCCAAATATCTCGTCTTCGGCATGCTCGGCATCGCGATCGCACTGTCCTGGGGCTATGCCGGGATCCTCAATCTGGGGCAGGGGCTCTTCTTCGGCCTCGGCGCCTATATGACGGCGATGTCGCTCAAGCTAATGAGCGCCACCAGCCTCCAGCAGGGTTCCGACAAGCCGGTGCCGGACTTCATGCTCTGGAACGCAGAGCCCGGCGCCGTCACCGATCTGTGCTGCATCAACAAGGGCTCGTTCCTCTGGATCCCGTTCCAGTCGCAATGGTTCGGCATGGCGATGTCGATCGTGATCCCGCTGATCGTCGCCTTCGTGCTGTCCTCGTCGATCTTCCGGCTGCGCGTCTCGGGCGTCTATGTCGCGATCATCACACTGGCGCTCGTGCTTCTGGTGCGGCTGCTGCTCATCGACGCGCAGCCGATCACCAACGGGTTCAACGGGCTGACCGATCTGGGCTGGCTGACCATCGGCGGGTTCGAATTCGACCCCTATATGGTCGAGACCTATTACGTCGTCGCCGTCTCGCTCACGGTCGTGCTTCTGCTGGGCCGCTGGCTGGTCTCGACACGGGCCGGGCTGATCCTGCAGTCGACGCGCGACGATCCGACCCGGGCACGCTATCTCGGCTACGACGTCGCGGCCTATCAGATCTTCTTCTTCACGATCTCCGCCGGGATCGCGGGCTTCGCGGGGCTCCTCTATGTGGTCGCCGCCGAATTCGCCTCGCCGAGCTTCATGGATATCGGCTTCTCGATCTCGATGGTCGTCTGGGCCGCGGTCGGCGGGCGCAACTCGCTGCTCGGCGCCTGTATCGGGGCGATCCTGATCAACACGGTCGAGGCCACGGTCAGCGAGACCGAAATCTTCAAGGAAGCGTGGAAGCTGATCATCGGGGGCATCTTTGTTCTCGTCGTTCTCTACCTGCCGAACGGGCTTGCAGGCATCGCGCGCGATCTTCTGGGGCGGTTTGAACGCCGTCGGAAGGGCACGCCCGCAGAGACGGCCCCGAAAGCCGCGGAATAGGAGGGACGGACATGAATGAAGCACTCACGATCGACGGGCTGACGGTCGATTTCGGCGGGTTCAAGGCCGTGGACGGGTTCACCACCGTGGTTCAGAAAGGCGAGTTGCGGGTCATCCTAGGCCCCAACGGCGCCGGGAAGACCACGCTGATGGATCTCGTCAGCGGCAAGACCGCCTCCACCCAAGGCAGCGTCCATCTCTTTGGCGAGAACATCACCAACCGCCCCGAGCACATCATCGCGCGGCACGGGATCGGGCGAAAATTCCAGATCCCGAGCGTCTTCCGCGATCTGACCGTGCGGCAGAACCTCGAAGTCGCGGCCTCGGGAGAGCCCGGCGTATTCCGCAACCTTCGCCTGCACATGGTGGCGGAGGACCGGGCGCGGGTCGAGGACGTGATCGCGATGACGCGGCTCGAGCCGGTGCTCGATACGGTCGCGGGCGAGTTGTCACACGGCCAGATGCAATGGCTGGAACTGGGGATGCTGATCACGCAGCAGGCGAAGGTCATCCTTCTCGACGAGCCCACTGCGGGCATGACCCATGCGGAGACCTTCCGCACCGCCGAAATCATCAACGAAATGAAGGGCAGCCACACGATCCTCGTGGTCGAGCATGACATGGCTTTCGTGCGCAAGATCGCCGAGCGGATCACGGTCATGCACATGGGCAAGCTGCTCGCGGAGGGCCCGATGGAAAAGATCGAGACCGATCCAAAGGTGCGCGAAGCCTATCTCGGTTCGGGAGGGATTCACTGATGCTTTCTCTGAGCAACCTCGACAGCTTCTACGGTCGCAGCCAGGCGTTGCACGACGTCTCGATGAGCGCGCCGAGCGGCACGATCCTCGCCGTTCTGGGCCGCAACGGCGTAGGCAAGACCACGCTTCTGCGCTCCATTCTCGGGCTGACCGACCGCCAGAGCGGCGACGTCGTGCTCGACGGGCAGAACATCTCGGCTGATGCGACCTACCGGCGCGCGCGGGCAGGGATCGCCTATGTGCCGCAGGGCCGGATGATCATCCCCGATTTCACGATCCGCGAGAACATCCTGATGGGCGGTTTCGCCGCACAGGGTCCGCGCGCCATTCCCAAAATCGTTCCGAAGATCTTCCCCTATCTGATGGAAAATCTCGACCGGCCCGGGGGCGTGCTCTCGGGCGGTCAGCAACAGCAGCTTGCCATCGCCCGCGCGCTCGCAAACGGCCCCAAGGTCCTCCTGATGGACGAGCCGACCGAGGGCATCCAGCCCAATATCGTCGAGCAGATCGAGGACATCATCATCCGCCTCAATGCCGAACTCGGACTGACGATCCTCCTTGTCGAGCAGAACGTGAAATTCGCGCGCCGCGCCGCGCAGAACTTCACGATGCTCGAGAACGGTCGCGTCGTGGCCGATGGCGCGATCGCGGATCTCACCGAGGAAACGGTCACCAAACACATGGCGATCTGACCCCATAAACCCGCCTTGCCGGATCAACCGGAAAGGCTTTCGACAACTCCACCAACAGCAGAGGTAACAACATGTATCATGGAGATATTTCGAGCAGCGCCGATACCGTGGGCGTCGCCGTCGTCAACTACAAGATGCCGCGTCTTCACACGAAGGCCGAGGTTCTCGAGAACTGCCACAAGATCGCCGACATGGTGAAAGGCATGAAGAAGGGCCTGCCGGGCATGGATCTGGTGATCTTCCCCGAATACTCGACCCACGGCATCATGTATGACGAGACCGAGATGTACGAGACCGCCTCGTCGGTGCCAGGCGAAGAGACCGAAATCTTCGCCGCCGCCTGCCGCGAGGCCAATGTCTGGGGCGTGTTCTCGCTGACCGGCGAGCGCCACGAAGAGCACCCGAAGAAAGCGCCCTACAACACGCTCATCTTGATGAACAACGAGGGTGAGATCGTTCAGAAATACCGCAAGATCATGCCCTGGGTTCCGATCGAGGGCTGGTATCCGGGCAACTGCACCTATGTCTCGGAAGGCCCGAAGGGCATGAAGATGAGCCTCATCATCTGCGATGACGGCAACTACCCCGAGATCTGGCGCGACTGCGCGATGAAGGGCGCCGAGCTGATCATCCGCTGCCAGGGCTACATGTATCCGGCCAAGGACCAGCAGGTGATCATGGCCAAGGCGATGGCCTGGGCGAACAACTCCTATGTCGCGGTCGCCAATGCGGCAGGGTTCGACGGCGTCTATTCCTATTTCGGCCACTCGGCCATCGTCGGCTTCGACGGCCGCACGCTGGGCGAATGCGGCGAAGAAGAATATGGGATCCAATATGGCCAGCTCTCGGTCTCGGCGATCCGCGATGCGCGCAAGAACATGCAGAGCCAGAACCACCTCTTCAAGCTCGTGCACCGTGGCTATACCGGCATGATCAACTCGGGCGACGACACCAAAGGTCTCGCCGAGTGCCCCTACGACTTCTACACCAAATGGGCGGAAGATCCGGAAGGCACGCGCGAGATGGTCGAGGCGATGACCCGCTCGACCGTCGGTACCGAGGAATGCCCGATCGACGGTATCCCCAACGAAAAGTCCGACCCCACTCACCGGTGAGTCAGGCGAGCAGGGCCGGCGGAGACATCCGCCGGCCAATCAAACGCGAGGATCTTCTATGACGATCGATCAGTACCGGCTTGAGGAAGAGCCGACCTACCACCCGAGCGGCGACGAGGTGGCCTTCTACGAATCCGCCTATGCGGCGCGGTTGCCGGTGATGCTCAAGGGGCCGACCGGCTGCGGCAAGACCCGCTTCGTCGAGCATATGGCCTGGCGTCTGGGCAAGCCGCTCATCACGGTGTCCTGCCACGAGGACATGACCGCCTCGGATCTCGTCGGGCGCTTCCTGCTCGGCCCCGAGGGCACGCATTGGCAGGACGGGCCGCTCACGATGGCGGTGCGTCACGGGGCGATCTGCTATCTCGACGAGGTGGTCGAGGCGCGTCAGGACACGACGGTGGTGATCCATTCTCTGACCGATGATCGCCGGATTTTGCCGCTCGAGAAGAAGGGCGAACTGGTCCATGCGCATCCCGATTTCCAGCTCGTGATCTCTTACAACCCCGGCTACCAGAGCGTTCTCAAAGACCTCAAGGAATCCACGAAGCAACGCTTCAGCGCGGTCGATTTCACCTATCCGATGGCCTCGGTCGAGGCTTCCATCGTGGCGTCCGAGGCGGATATCGCCGCCGACATCGCCGACAAGCTTGTGAAGATCGCCGAGAAGTCGCGGCACCTGCGCGGGCAGGGGCTCGAGGAAGGGGCGTCCACGCGGATGCTCATCCATGCCGGTCGCCTCATCAAGACGGGCATGACGCTGACCGACGCCTGCAAGCATGCGATCATCGTTCCCATCACGGATGACCCGGATATGCGCGGCGCGCTCGATGCGGTCGTCGATGCCTGTGCCTGACAGCATGAATGTCGAAGCCACCCCTGACCTGCCGGGCGCGATCCGCAGCGTTTTCTCGGCGCCCGAGATAGCCGACTGGCTGCGGGCGCGCGAACGGCTGCGGGGCGCGGGATACGGGCGGACGGTCCCCCGCGCCTATGAGCGTAGTTCGCTGGCTCTTGCGCCGAAACTCGGGGCGGGGCCGACGATCGCCTTGGCAAAGCTCGTGTCCCATGTCGCGATCCGGGTCTCGCCCCGCGCGGCGGAGCGCGTCTGCTCTGCGGCGGACACGGTCGCGCAGAGATACGATCCGCAGGCGTTCACCGCGTGGCTCGCGCTGATGACGCGGATTACCACGCAAGCGCCGGAGTCCGTGTATCCCTTTCTCGATAATATGGAACGGCTCGTCGGGCGGCTCTCCGAACAGGCGCTCGAGGACTGGGTCGCGACCGGATTGCGTCTGGCGGGCCGCGATGCCGACAAGCGAAGCGCCTATTTCTCCTTGCAGACCGCCGAGGCGCAGCGCGCGCTCGAACACGAAAGCGGAGAGCAAAGCTTCTACGATCACGAGCGCCGGTTGCGGGCCTATCTCACGGCGATTTCCGGCGCGACCCCGCCGCTGCGTGTCGCGCCCACGGGCATGGGGGAGAAAGCCGCGCGGCGGGTGTCCTTCGCGGGCAATGTCATTCTCGTGCCACCCAGCTTGCCCGGCTATCGCGGCGAGACGGAGCCCCTGTTTCGCGCCGCGCTCGCCCATATCGGGGCGCATATCAACTTCACCAAAACCCGTTTTGAGATCGGGCAGCTCAAACCGCTTCAGATGGCGGTCGTGTCTCTGATCGAAGATGCGCGGGTCGAGGAACTGGCGGCGCAGGAGATGCCCGGATTGCGCAGGCTCTGGCAAGGCTTTCACGTCGCCCAACCCGGAGGGCTGCCGACCGCGCCCAGCCTATTCGCGCGGCTGGCGCGGGCGCTGATCGATCCCGATTTCAACGATCCCGACGGATGGGTGCAAAAAGGCCGCCGGATGTTCATGGAGGCGCGCGAGCGCTGGGACGATCCGGCGATCAGCCGCGAGATCGGCAATCTGCTGGGCAACGATCTCGGGCAGCTTCGCGTGCAGTTCAACGCAAAGGATTACGTGGTTCAGCCGGCCTATCGCGACGACAATCTCGGTCTGTGGGCGCTCGACGAACCGCCCCCGGAAGAGGCGCAGACGCTAGAGGTTCAGGTCGATACCGTGCAGCTTCGCCGCTCCGAGCCGACGCCGGGCGCGGGCAAGCAATCGCAAAAGCAGGAGCAGACCGAAAGCGACAGGGTCGAGAAAGTCGCCCCCGTCACCGAGGCGGCCGAAGAGGGGCGGGCGGTCGCCTCGTATCCCGAATACGACTACGAGATCGGCCGGGAACGCGCGAATTGGACGGTGGTCAAGGAATACCCCGCGACGCCCGGCAATCGCCGCTTCTGGCAGGAATTGCAGGACGCGCAGGGGCCGCTTCTGTCGCGCATCACCGGTCTCGTGCGTTCGGCGCAGATCGGGCGCGCGCGCCGGGAGAAGCGGCAGGCGGAGGGAGAAGTGCTCGATCTCGACGCCTGTATCGAGGCGGCGACGGCCTTGCGGGCAGGCGAGTTCCCCGATCATCGCCTCTACGAGCGGCAGGCACCGCCGACGCGCGATCTCGCGGTCAGCCTGCTGCTCGACATCTCGCAATCGACGGCCGATCTCGTCCCCGGAACGCCGCACCGCATTCTGGACATGGAGCGCGATGCGACAGCGGTTCTCGCCCATGCGATGAACGAAATCGGAGATCCTTTCGCGATCAACGCCTTCTGCTCGGCCGGGCGCGAAGACGTGCGCGTCGTTGCGGTGAAGCGGTTCTCCGACGCGTTGGATGAAGAGACGGGCTCGGCGCTGTCGGGCCTGAAGCCGGGCTATTCGACGCGGCTCGGGGCCGCCCTGCGCCATGCCGGGAAGGACCTCGCGCAGGTGCCGCGGCATCGTCGCCTGCTGCTCTTGATCACCGACGGGGAGCCCTCGGATATCGACTCGCCCGATCCGGACTATCTTGTCCGCGACGCGCAGCGCGCCGTTCGCAGCCTGAGCGCGCTGGGGATCGATGTCTTCTGCGTGGGGCTCGGGCCGCGAAACAAGGAGCAAGAGGCCGCGATTTTCGGGCGCAACGGGTTCATCCAGATCGACGAGCTGAGCACGCTGCCGGACAAGCTTTTGTCGCTCTATCTCCGGCTGACGCGGTAACGGGGCGCTGACCCCGGCGCTTCTGAGAGCATATGAAAAAGGCCCGCATCGCTGCGGGCCTTTTGCAAAATCATACCATCACTTGCGCGGCTTCTTCGGGCCGCCGGGCTTGGGCTTCCCGCCTTTGCCCGGATGCGGCCCTTTGCCGGGGCCTGCATATTTCGCGCGGGGCTTCTTGGCCTTCGGGGCGGCACCGCCTTCGGGCTTGGGCTTGCGTTTCTTCGGCGGGATGTCCGCGAGGGCTGCGAACACGGCCTCGTCGTCGGGGCTCCAACCGCTGGTCTTCGCACTCTCTTCCGGGGCGTCGTCGCGCGGTGCCTTGGGCGAGCCTTTGCGATGGGGCGCCTTGGCCGGACGCTCGCCACGATCACCGCGATCCGGTTTGCCATGCGGCTTGTCTGCGCGGCGTTTTTTCGGCGGCGGGCCGAAATCAGGTTCACCGTTCAGGGCGCGGGCCTTGATCTCATCGGAGAGCTCGCCATCGGGACCAAGCGAGGCCGCGAATTTCGCGACGCTCTTCTCGGCGATCTCGACGAAGGTCTCGTCATCGCGCACGCGGATCGCACCGATCGACGATTTGTCGAGATCGGCATGGCGACGCAGCAAGGGCAGCAGCCAGCGCGGTTCGGCCCGGTCATTGCGCCCGACCGAGAGCGTGAACCAGCGGCTCGGACCGAATTCCTGACGCTCCGATTGCCCCTTGGTGTCCGGCGGCAGAAGGTCTTCGGGCGGGGCGTTGCGCGATTGCTGCAGCCGCAGGAAGGCGGCGGCGACAGCCTCGGCCCCGTGCCGGTCGAGCAGCTTGCGCGCAAACGCCGCCTGATCCTCGCTGACCGGCTCGCGCCAATCGGGATCGGTCAGCAGACGCTCTTCATCGCGCGCGATGATCGACTCGGCAGACGGCGGCACGCTCCATTCGGCGTTGATCTTCGCGAATTTCAGCAGACGTTCGGCACGTTTGACCATGCGCGGCGGCACGATCAGCGCGGACATGCCCTTGCGCCCGGCACGGCCCGTCCGGCCCGACCGGTGCAGCAGGCTCTCGGTGTTCTGCGGTAGATCGGCATGGATCACGAGGCTCAGGTTCGGCAGGTCGATCCCGCGCGCGGCCACATCGGTCGCCACGCAAACCCGTGCCCGCCCGTCGCGCATCGCCTGCAGCGCGTGGCTGCGTTCGGCTTGGCTCAGTTCACCCGACAGCGTCACGACCGAGAGGCCGCGATTGCCGAGACGCGCGCTAAGATGATTCACCGCCGCGCGGGTGTTGGCGAAGACGATGGCGCTTTCGTCATGGTGGAAGCGCAGCAGGTTGAAGATCGCATGATCGCTATCCGAGGCCGCAACCTTCAGCGCCTTGTAGGCGATGTCGGAGTGCTGCTGCGCGGTGTTGATCGTCGAGATGCGCTGCGCGTCGTTCTGGAACTGCTCGGCCAGCTTCGCGATCATCGGCGAGACGGTGGCCGAGAACAGCAGCGTGCGGCGCTCTTCCGTGGCGGAGCCGAGGATGAATTCGAGGTCTTCGCGGAAGCCCAGATCGAGCATTTCGTCGGCCTCGTCGAGCACGACCGCGCGGATGTCGCTCAGATCGAGCGCCCCGCGGCGGATATGGTCGCTCAGGCGGCCGGGCGTGCCGACCACGATATGGGTGCCGCGTTCGAGGGTGCGGCGTTCCTGGCGCGGGTCCATGCCACCGACGCAGGAGCTGACGATGGCGCCGGTCTTGGCGTAGAGCCAGCGCAATTCCTGCATAACCTGAAAGGCGAGTTCCCGCGTGGGGGCCACAACGAGTGCAAGCGGCGTGCCAGCCGGGCCGAAGCTTTCGGCCTCGCCCAGAAGGGTCGGCGCGATCGCGAGACCGAAGCCGACCGTTTTACCCGAGCCGGTCTGGGCTGAGACCAGCAGGTCCTTGCCCTCCAGCGCGGGATCGGTCACCGCGTCCTGCACGGGAGTGAGAGTGTCGTAGCCGCGCTCGGCGAGCGCTGCGGAAAGGGAGGGGATCATCGGAAAGTCGTCCAAGCAATGACGTAAGGGACGGGCCGCTCTGCTCTGGCAGCCCGTGCGGAAGGCGCCTGCATAACGGTCCCTGCGGCAAATGTATATTGCCTATTTGGGGAATCCGCCCTCTATGGGCAATAATTCTTGGTCAGGCGAGGACCTGCAGCACCACCGCCGAGGCGTAGATCGCGACCAGCAGGAGGCTCTCGATCCCGATCCGGGCCGGCCCGTCCTTCTGGCGCAGGATCAACCCGCCGAGCAGCACGCCCGTCATCATCAGCCCCGTCGCCAGCCAGTAGAGGTCCGACATCGAGACCGCGTGATACAGCGAGCCGTCGCGATAGGCTCCGTCCGAGAAGACGAGGAAAAGCGTGTCGAATGTGTTGCCGCCGATGATCCCGCCGATCGCCAGTTGCAGCGCGCCGCGACGGACCGCGGTCAGCGTCGTCACCAGCTCGGGCAGCGAGGTCACGACCGCCGTCAGCAGCGCGCCGACCAGCGAGGAGCTGAGACTGAAGCGGGTGACGAATTCCTGGCCGGCTTGCGAAATGACCCAACCGCTGAGGCCCATGATGACGACGAGGCCCATGAAGACGATGATCGGCCCGCGCGGCGAGCGGTTTGCCTCTTCTTCGTCTTCGGGTTCGTCACGGCGTGTCTCGCGGGTTTCGACCGGCTTCCACATCGGCGTTTCCGACACCTGGGTCGCGAGTTTCGTGCCGCCGAGATAGGCGAGGAACAGCACCACCGAAGCCGGGCTGATCCCCCAGATCGCGAAGTCGGGCGCAGCGGTCGCGGCGAGCGGGATCGACAGCAGCACGATCAGCATCACCGCCTGAAAAAGGTTCGCGGGCTCCGCTGCGGAGTGTTCGAGATTGGCGCGTCGGTGCAGCATGTCGGCGAGCGCCAGAAAGAAGGTCTGCGCGGCGATCCCGCCCACGGCATTGGAAAAGGCGAAACTCGCATCGCCCTGTGCGGCCACCGAGACCGAGACGACGATCCCCGACAGCGAGGTCGCGGCCCCCAGCACGATCCCGCCCGCCAGCGCTTCGCCCATCCGCGTGCGATCCGCGATCACATCGGCCAGCCCGGTCGCCTTGATGGAGGAGATGACGACGATCAGCCCGGCGATGGCAAATACGCCGAGCAGAAGCGGGGTCGAAAGAGAGGCGATCATGAAGGCTCCGGGGACATTGTTCGAAAAGCAACCGCGCAGCGCGCTCACGGTTCCGTTAAGAGGGCGGTGGCTGGGCGCCTCTGCAAAGGGCTAGGGGGAGTCGACATGCCCGAAAGAGACGTTAGGGTCGGCGCCAATCAGCGCGCGGGAGGACAAGCATGTTTATCGGATTGGATCTGGGCACATCGGGGCTGAAGGGGCTCTTGATCGACGAGGCGCAGCGCGTGGTGGCCGAGGCGACGCATCCGCTCACCGTCTCGCGCCCGCACGAGGGCTGGTCGGAACAGGATCCTGCCGAATGGATCGCGGCGATGGAGGCGGTGCTGGGCTCGCTCGCGCAGCACGATCTGTCGGCGGTGCAGGGGATCGGGCTGTCAGGGCATATGCATGGCGCGACGCTGCTGGATGCGCAGGACGAGGTATTGCGGCCCTGCATCCTGTGGAACGACACCCGCGCCTATCGCGAGGCGGCGGCGCTCGATGCGGATCCGCAATTCCGCGAGATCAGCGGCAATATCGTCTTCCCCGGCTTCACTGCGCCGAAACTTGTCTGGCTCGCCAAGCACGAGCCGGAGCGTTTCGCGAAAGTGGCGAAGGTGCTGTTGCCGAAGGACTACCTGCGGCTCTGGCTGACTGGAGAGCATGCTTCGGAGATGTCCGACGCCGCCGGGACGAGCTGGCTCGATACCGGCGCGCGCGACTGGTCGGATGCACTTCTGGCGGCGACCGGGATGCGGCGCGAGCAGATGCCGCGCCTCGTCGAGGGCTCGGACGTCTCCGGCACGCTGCGCCCGCAGATCGCGGCGCGCTTTGGTCTACCGGAGGGCGTCGTCGTGGCAGGCGGCGGGGGCGACAACGCGGCGTCGGGCGTGGGCGTCGGCGTCGTGGCAGCGGGGCAGGCCTTCGTCTCGCTCGGCACCTCGGGCGTCCTGTTCGCCGCCGATGACGGCTATCGCCCCGATGCGGCGAGCGCGGTTCACAGCTTCTGTCACGCCCTGCCGCAGACATGGCACCAGATGGGCGTGGTGCTGGCCGCGACCGACGCGCTGAACTGGTATGCGCGGCTTCTGGAGAGCGACGCCAAGCAACTGACCGAAAGCCTCGGCCCGCTGCAAGCGCCGGGCAAGGCGCGGTTCCTGCCCTATCTCGGCGGCGAGCGCACGCCGCTCAACGATGCGGCGATCCGCGGCGCGTTCATCGGGCTTGAACACGCGACCGATCGCGCCGCGACCACGCGGGCCGTGCTGGAAGGGGTGAGCTTCGCACTGCGCGATTGCCGCGATGCGCTGGCCGGCACCGGCACCCGGATCGAGACGCTGCTCGGCGTCGGGGGCGGCACGCGCTCGCGCTATTGGTGCGAGGCGATCGCGACCGCGCTCGACACGCCGGTGGCCCTGCCGGTGGCGGGCGATTACGGCGGCGCGTTCGGCGCGGCGAGGCTTGGGATGATGGCCGCGACGGGCGGCGGGCTGGATATCGCGAGCCCGCCCGAGATCGCCGCGACGATCGAGCCGGTCTCCGCGTTGCGCGAAGCGTTCGACGAAGGGTACGAGCGCTACCGTCAGGCCGGCGCTGCGCTGCGGGGTTTGACCTGATCTACCTCGGGCCGCGCCGTGGCGATCGGCGCGGCGTCGCGGAGATCAGCTCGAGAATTGCAGACGGATCCGGTTCACATATTCCACGCCCGGTCGCAGGATCGTCGAGGGGAACTCGGGGCGATTGGGCGCATCGGGCCAGGCTTGCGGCTCCAGGCAGATCGCGTTGAAGCTGTCGCCGGACGGCGCGGTGTAAATCTGCAATCCGGGCTGGTTGCTCAGCATGGTCATGCTGCGTCCGGAGGCCGGATCGCTCAACACCGCCACCTCGCGCATCCCGCCGGAGCCGGTGCAGAAATTGTGGTCGAAGCCCGCGCCATCGGGCCCCAGCGCCGAGGCCGGTTCGCGGAAATCGAAGCGTGTGCCAGCCACGTCGCGCGGCCCGCCTACGGGGAGTTTCTCGCCATCAACCTCGAGAACCTGTTTAGCATTGAGCTTCAGTCGGTGATCGGCGATCGAGCCGCCGCCCGCGAGATTGAAATACCCATGCGAGGTCAGAGACACCGGGCAAGCGCGATCACAGCACGCGCGGTAAGTGATGCTCAAAGTTTCTGGGTCCGATACCGCGAAGCTCACCTCCGCGACGAGATTTCCGGGGAAGCCCTGATCGCCATCCGGGCTTTCGAGCCGCAGTGTCGCCGCGTTGATCCAATGCGCGACAACGGTCCAGTCGCATTGGTCGAACCCCTTGCCACCGCCGTGAAGGCAGTTCCCGCCTTCGTTCGCATCTAGCTGGAACTGCTCGCCATCGAGCGTGAATTGCGCTCCGGCGATGCGGTTGGCATAGCGCCCGATCGTCGCCCCGTGGAAATCGCGTGTCTTCTGTTTCGGATCGGGGCCGATGAGAAGCTCGACCGGACCGTCGTCGCTGGGCAGCACAACGCTTGTCAGTCGCGCGCCCTTTGGATCGATGCGCACCAGCATCCCTGATGCAAGCCCGATCTCCAGTTCTGATTCGTGATCGAACATGCTGTGTCCTGTCCGTTTCTCGACGAGGCTAACCTAGCGTAACCCTCTCTTCACGTTATGACTTTAATCTCGATCAATACCTGAGGCGAGTTAGCTACATCGCCACTTTCAGCGCTTTGGGCGCGGGCCGCACATCCCGAGCCACATCATACCCAACGCAATTGTTCCTTAAAAGTTTCGTGATGAGCACGCGGAATCTTGTGTGCAGAGGTATTCATGCTCGATTTTGCGCGAAAATTCATTATATCTGGCAATAACGAAAGTTAACGCGCCTTTTGGTGCACAAGCGACAGGCGCTAGCGGGAGTACGCAAAATGCCACAAGCAGTAGATCTCTTCGTGATCGGCGGCGGGGTGAACGGCTGCGGGATCGCGCGCGACGCGGCCGGACGGGGCCTGCGGGTGCGTCTGGCCGAGATGGGCGATCTTGCGCAGGCGACCTCTTCGGCCTCCACCAAGCTGTTCCATGGCGGGCTGCGCTATCTCGAATATCTCGAGATCAAACTGGTCCGCGAGGCGCTGTCCGAGCGCGAGGTGCTGATCCGCGCGATGCCGCATATCTCATGGCCGATGCGCTTCGTGCTGCCCTATAGCGCCGATATGCGTTTCGAGAGCGATACACCGGTCTCGAAAATGCTCTCCTCCGTCATGCCGTGGATGAAGGGCAAGCGCCCGTCGTGGATGATCCGCTCGGGGCTGTTCCTCTATGACCATCTGGGCGGGCAGGGGCTGCTGCCGGGCACCAAGCGGCTCGACCTGCGCAATGCCCCGGAGGGTGCGCCGCTGAAGGACAGCTTCACCCACGCGTTCGAATATTCCGATGGCTGGGTGCAGGATGCGCGGCTCGTCGTGCTCAACGCCCGAGACGCCGAGGCGCATGGCGCAGACATTCGCGTACAGACCAAGGTGGTCGAGGCGCATCGCGACGGCGGCCATTGGGTGATTGTGACCGAAGGCCCGAACGGGCGCGAGGAACATATGGCCCGCGCCGTGGTCAATGCCGGTGGCCCGTGGGTCGAGCAGATCCTGAAAGGCACGATGGGCAGCGCCAGCCGCGAACATATCCGCCTCGTGCGCGGCAGCCATATCGTGACGCGCAAGCTCTACGATCACGACAAATGCTACTTCTTCCAGGGTGCGGACGGGCGGATCATCTTCGCGATCCCCTATGAGCAGGACTTCACCCTGATCGGCACCACCGAGGCCGCCCATGAGGACTCGCCGCTCGCCGCCGAATGCACCGAGGCTGAGCGCGATTACCTGTGCGATTTCGCGTCCGAGTATTTCAAGGAAGAGGTCACGCCAGACGATGTCGTCTGGACCTATTCCGGCGTGCGCCCGCTCTACGAGGACGGGGCCAGTTCAGCCACGGCGGCGACGCGCGAATATGTGCTCTCGCTCGATGCACCCGCAGGCCAACCCGCGGCGCTGCACGTCTTTGGCGGGAAGATCACGACCTATCGCCGTTTGGCTGAAGACGCGCTCGGCAAGCTGCGCCCGCATCTGCCCGGCATGGGCGGTCAATGGACGAAAGGCGCGCGTCTGCCGGGTGGCGATTTCGCCCCCGAAGAGGTCGGCGCCAAGATCGCCAAGCTCTCGCAGGATTATCCCTTCGTGGATCGTAAATGGGCCGAGCGGATGATCCGCCATTACGGCACCGAGTCCTGGGACATCTTCGGCGACGCCAAGGCGCTGGGCGATCTGGGCCGCGATTTCGGCGGCACGCTGACTGAGGCCGAGCTGCGCTGGCTCGTCGAGAAGGAGTGGGCACGCAAGGTCGAGGACGTGATCTGGCGGCGCACCAAGCTGGGCTTGCGGCTCGATGCCGATCAGGTCAACTCTGTCGCCGCGTGGCTGGAGGAGCACGCAGCCTGAGGCGCGAAACGGGAGGACTCCATGACCTACATTCTGGCAATCGACCAAGGCACCACGTCGTCGCGCGCGATCGTGTTTGATGACGCGCTGCGCCCCGTGGCGAGTGCGCAGCAGGAATTCACGCAGCACTTCCCGCATTCCGGCTGGGTCGAGCACGATGCCGAGGAAATCTGGGAGAGCGTTCTGGCGACCGTGGGCGTTGCCATCGAGAAGGCCGGGATCAAGGCCTCCGACATCTCCGGCATCGGCATCACAAACCAGCGCGAGACGACGCTGGTCTGGGATCGCGAGAGCGGCAAGCCGATCCATAACGCCATCGTCTGGCAGGACCGCCGCACCGCCGAATTTTGCCGCGAGCTGCGCGAGGACGGGTTCGAGGACACCGTGACCGCGCGCACCGGGCTCATTGTGGATCCCTATTTCTCGGCTACGAAACTGCGTTGGCTTCTGGAGAATGTCGACGGCGCGCGCGAGAAGGCCGAGGCGGGCAAGCTCGCCTTCGGGACCATCGACAGCTGGCTGATCTGGAAACTGACGGGTGGCAAATCACATGTCACCGATGCGACCAATGCCGCGCGCACGATGCTTTACGATATCGCCAAGGGCCGCTGGTCGACGACCATTGCCGCCAAGCTCGGCGTCCCGATGGAGATGCTGCCCGAGGTCAAGGATTGCGCGGCCGAGTTCGGCGTGACGCAAGCGGACCTCTTCGGCGCGGAAATCCCGATCCTCGGCGTCGCGGGCGATCAGCAGGCCGCGACCGTGGGGCAGGCCTGCTTCAAGCCCGGTATGTTGAAATCGACCTACGGGACCGGGTGCTTCGCGCTGCTCAATACCGGCGATCAGATGGTGCGCTCGGAGAACCGCCTGCTGACGACCATCGCCTATCAGCTCGACGGCAAGGTCACCTACGCGCTCGAAGGCTCGATCTTCGTTGCGGGGGCCGTGGTGCAATGGCTGCGCGACGGGCTCAAGATAATCGAGGCTGCCGACCAGACGCAGGCACTAGCCGAGCAATCGGACCCCGAGCAAGACGTGATCATCGTGCCCGCCTTCACTGGCCTCGGCGCGCCTTACTGGAACCCCGATTGCCGCGGCGCGGTCTTCGGCCTGACCCGCAGCTCCGGCCCGGCCGAGTTCGCCCGCGCGGCGCTGGAATCGGTGGGCTTCCAGACCCGCGATCTCTTGGAGGCAATGCAGGCCGACTGGTCCGATGACGCGCGCCCGACCCTGCGCGTCGACGGTGGCATGACGGCCTCCGATTGGGCGATGCAGTTCCTCTCCGACATCCTCGGGGCTCCGGTCGACCGGCCCGAAGTGCTGGAGACGACCGCGCTCGGCGCGGCATGGCTCGCAGGCTACAAGGCTGGGCTCTATCCGGAACCGGAGGAGTTTGCGAAGGGCTGGGCGCTCGATCGCAACTTCGCTCCCGCGATGGACGAGGCCAAGCGCGAAGCCCGCTACGCCGAGTGGAAGAAAGCGGTCGCCGCGGCGATCTCGATCACTCAGTAGCAGCCCGAGTGATCTTCGCCCCAGCCGGCGATATAGATCACAGACGGGTGCGCCCGTAGCCGCAGACGAAGACATAGACGCCGAAGGGCTGCCCCGCGCGGACCATTTGCGTGAAACTTCCCCGCGTATCGCCGCCCGCCTCGACCATCGCGGGAATACGCGCCCGCGTGGCGCGATCTGCGAAGACCGGATCGGACTCGTCGCGCGCATCCCTGAGCCCGAAGCGATGATAATTCGCCCGATCCTGCTGCAAGGCCGCACCGAGAGATCTCAGGGCCGCGCCCTTCGAATTCCGCATATCCTGCGGGCCGATGAAGGCGGAGTAGGCCGCAATCTGGGTCCAGTCCTGTGCGGCTGACAGGCCGGGAAATCCAATGAGCGGAAGGGGGACGATGGCTATAAGACGAAGCAATTGGCGCATGGGAGGGCCTCCGGGCAGAGCGGAAAGGGCAGGGTACGCAATGTCTTGATGCCCGAAATCATGCCAAGGGCCCCCAAATCGCGCAACGATTCTGTGCCCCGCCTGCCAAGCCCTCTCCGACGCCGAGAGAGGGCTTTCCCTTTCGCGCGTTTTGCTCTTTCTTGTCCCGATCCGACCCGAAGACAGGAGCCACCTAATGACCCGCTACCCCCGCGACCTGCGCGGCTATGGCCGCACGACCCCCGATCCGCATTGGCCGGGCGAGGCGCGCGTGGCGATCTCGATGGTGCTCAATTTCGAGGAGGGCGGCGAGAACAATGTCCTGCATGGTGACGCGGCCTCCGAGGCGTTCCTGTCCGATATCGCAGGCGCCGCGCAATGGCCCGGCCAGCGGCACTGGAACATGGAGTCGATCTACGAATACGGCGCGCGCGCAGGCTTCTGGCGGCTGCACCGGCTGTTCACCGGGCTGAACGTGCCGCTAACGATCTACGGTGTCGCAACCGCGCTGGCCCGCGCCCCCGAACAGGTCGCCGCGATGAAAGAGGCGGGCTGGGAAATCGCCTCGCACGGCCTCAAATGGGTCGAGCACAAGGACATGGCGGAAGACGAAGAGCGCCGTCAGATCGCCGAAGCCATCCGCCTGCATACGGAAGTCGTCGGAGAGCGTCCGCGCGGCTGGTATACCGGGCGCTGCTCGGCCAACACCGTACGATTGACGGCGGAGGAGGGCGGTTTCGACTGGATTTCCGACACCTATGACGACGACCTGCCCTATTGGCTCGAGGTCGGCGCGCGCGACCAGCTCGTGATCCCCTACACCTTGGAGGCCAACGATATGCGCTTCGCCACCGCGCCGGGCTATATCGAGGGCGAACAGTTCTTCCAGTATCTCAAGGACAGTTTCGACACGCTCTATGCCGAGGGACTGGACGGCGCGCCGAAGATGTTCTCGGTCGGCCTGCACAACCGCCTGATCGGGCGTCCGGGCAAAGTCGCGGGGCTGAAACGCTTTCTTGACTATGCGCTTTCGCATGAGGGCGTCTGGTTCGCGACCCGTGGAGAGATCGCCGCGCATTGGGCTGCGACCCACCCGCATACCCGCCGCGAACGCCCGAGCCAGATGAGCCGGGAGCGCTTCGTCGAAGCCTTCGGCGGCATCTACGAACATTCGCCCTGGATCGCGCAGCGTGCTTTCGATCTGGAACTCGGTCCGGCGCATGATTGCCTCGAAGGCGTGGCCTCGGCGCTGGCCCGCATCTTCCGCTCGGCGTCGGAGGCCGAACGCCTCGGCGTGCTGACCGCGCACCCGGATCTCGCGGGCAAACTCGCGCAGGCCAAGCGCCTCACTGCCGAAAGCACCTCCGAGCAGGCCAGCGCCGGGCTCGATGCGCTGACCGATGAAGAGCGCGCGACATTCGAGGCTCTCAACGCCGCCTATACCGAAAAATTCGGTTTCCCCTTCATCATCGCCGTAAAAGACAATACGAAGGCGTCAATCCTCCACGCCTTCCGCCGCCGGCTTGACCAAGACCGCGAGACGGAATTCCTCGAGGCCTGCAAGCAGGTCGAGCGGATCGCGTGGCATCGCCTGAACGCCATGGACCTTTGATGGAATACACCTATTACGCCCCGACGGGCGGTTTGCCCGATCAGAACCAGCGCGCCCGCGAGCGCGCCCAATTCAACACTTCCTACGCGGTGATCCCGCGCGGGGTGCTGTCCGACATCACCATCTCGCTGCTGCCCGGCTGGCAGAATACCCGCGCCTGGGTGCTTGCCCGTCCGCTCTCCGGCTTTGCCGAGACCTTCGCCGAACTGGTCGTCGAAGTCGCGCCGGGCGGCGGCTCGGACAATCCCGAACCCGACCCCGAGGGTCAAAGCGTGATCTTCGTGCTCGCCGGTCACATTCGCCTCGTGATCGAAGGCGTCGGCCATGAGCTGGACGCGGGCGGCTACGCCTATCTCGCACCGGGCGCGCAATGGTCGGTCGCCAACGATCAGGACACGCCCGGCACCTTCGTCTGGGTCCGCAAACGCTACGAGCGCGTGCCCGGCATCGACGCACCCGAAAGCTTCGTCACCGCCGATCAGGACAAACCGCCGCTCGAGATGCCCAACACCTCGGGCTACTGGTCGACCTCGCGCTTCGTCGATCCGAACGATCTGCGCCACGACATGCACGTCAATATCGTGACCTTCATGCCGGGCGGCACCATCCCATTCGCGGAAACCCACGTCATGGAACACGGCATCTTCGTGCTGCAGGGCCGGGGCGTCTACCTGCTCAATCAGGACTGGATCGAGGTCGAAGAGGGCGATTTCATGTGGCTGCGCGCCTTCTGCCCGCAAGCCTGCTACGCCGCGGGCCGCCGCCCGTTCCGCTACCTGCTCTACAAGGACGTGAACCGCCACCCGAAGCTCGGCTCGCCTTTCCCGGGCTGACCTTTCGGCTTGGTTGAAATGTCCCGGGCGTGAGGGGGCAGCGCCCCCTCTCTTCCGCCCAAACCAAGAGGCCCGCCATGCAGATCAAAGCCGAACCGCTGACACCCCAGGCTTTCGCCCCGTTCGGCGACGTGCTCGACGCCGCAGGCGACCCCGACAAGATCATCAATGCGGGGCTCTGCGGGCGCTATCACGACCGCGCGCAGCTCGATTTCGGGGCGGAGACGGGTGGCCGCGCGGGGGTTTCGATCTTCAAGGCCGAACCGCGCGCTTTACCCTATCTCTGCGATCTGCTGGAGCGGCATCCCGAAGGCTCGCAGGCCTTCATTCCGATGAGCGCGGACCCGTTTCTCGTGATCGTCGCGCCCGATGCGGACGGTAAACCCGGCACGCCGCGCGCGTTTCTCACCAATGGTGCGCAGGGGATCAACCTCCATCGCGGCACCTGGCACGGGGTGCTGACGCCGCTCGCAGCGCCCGGTCTCTTCGCCGTGGTCGACCGCATCGGCGAGAGCGCGAACCTCGAAGAGCATCCGCTGGACGCTCCCATCACTGTCATCGCCTGACCCTTCGTCAAAGGGGCATGGACACTTCCGCGGAACTTTCCCAAGCTGCGCCAAATCGTTTTGGGGAGGAGCAAGAATGAAAACGCGGATCGCACTTTTGCGCGAAATGGGCAAAGCGCGCCCTTATTCCGACAGCAAGCCGCTGGAGATCGTCGAGGCCGAGCTGGACGATCCCGGCCCGGGTGAGCTGCTCATCAAGATGTCGGCTGCCGGCCTGTGCCACTCGGACCTGTCCGTCATCAACGGCGACCGCCCGCGCGACATGCCCGTGGCGCTGGGCCATGAGGCGGCGGGCGTGGTCGAGGCGGTCGGCCCGCATGTCACTCGCTTCGCGCCGGGCGATCACGTCGTTCTCGTCTTCGCGCCGTCCTGCGGCCATTGCGTGCCCTGCGCCGAGGGGCGGCCTGCGCTTTGCGAGCCTGCCGCCGTCGCGGCGGGCAAGGGCAGCCTGATCACCGGATCGAAACGCATCTCGGTCGCGGGCGAGCATGTGAACCACCATATCGGCGTCTCGGCCTTCTCGGATTACGCAGTCGTCTCCGAGGCCTCCTGCGTGAAGATCGACAAGTCGATCCCGCTCGACCAGGCGGCCCTTCTGGGCTGCGCGGTGCTGACCGGCGTCGGCGCGGTGTTGAACTCGGGCGGGCTGAAGACCGGCCAAAGCTGCGCGATCATCGGCCTTGGCGGCGTCGGCCTTGCGGGGCTTCTGGGTGCAGTTGCGGCGGGCGCGCGCACCATCGTCGCGGTCGATCTCGCCGCGGATAAACGCGACCTCGCGCTGAAGCTTGGTGCGACCCATGCCATCGACCCGACCGAAGAAGGCGCAGTGCAAAAGCTGCGCGATCTCACCAGCGGCGGCGTCGATCTCGCGGTCGAGCTGGCAGGTGCGGCCCCGGCGCTGCAATTCGCCTATGCCATCACCCGGCGTGGCGGAACCACCGTCACGGCGGGCCTGCCGAACCCGCAGGCGGAGTTCAAAATCCCGGCCGTGTCGCTGACCGCGAATGAGCACGCGCTGAAAGGCTCTTACATGGGCTCCTGCGTGCCGGTCCGCGACATTCCGCGCTTCGCGCAGATGATGGTGCAGGGGCAACTTCCGATCCCCGATCTGATGACCCATCGCCTCAAGCTCGAAGACATCAACGAAGGTTTCGAGCGGCTCGCGGCGGGCGAGGCGATCCGGCAGGTCATCGTCTTCGACTAAGCGCCGATCTCGGCCCGCAACCAATCGCGGAAGGCGCTGACATGCGGCGCCTCCCGCGCACGCTCGGGCAGGATCAGCGCGTAATTCTCGCCGGTGGCAAACTGGCGCGGCGTCGCCTGCACCAGCCGCCCCGAGGCCAGCGCCCCTTCGGCGATGATCGCGGGCACCAGCCCCAACCCCATCCCCGCGCTCGCCGCATCGAGGATCATGTCGAAATGATCGAACCGCGCGCCGCGCAGGATATGCCGCGCATCGCGCCCGCTTTCGCGAAACCAGTCGAGCCAGAGCGTCGGGCGCGTCGATTGCTGCAACAACGGCAGGGCCAGTAGCGCATCGTCCTCCAGCGCCGCACGCCCCGCCATCAGGCTCGGCGCGGCCACGACGATCAACTCCTCCGCCACCAGATTCTCGACCTCGGCCCCTGCCGGTTCATGCCTTGAGCGCATGATCGCGAGATCGAAGGGCTCATGCTCGAACTCCACAGGCAAGAGCCGCGCGCTCAGATCGAGGCTCACCTCCGGCTGCGCGGCCTCGAACCCTGCCAGCCGCGGGATCAGCCACGAGCGCGCAAAGCTCGGCAATACCGCCATGCGCAGCACCGCCCGCGCGCCTCCGAAAGCCATCGCCCCCATCGCAGCCCGGTCGATCTGGCCCAGAATTTCCTCTGCCTGCGCCAGAAAAACCTGACCCGCAGGCGACAGAGACAGTCGCTTGCGCACCCGGTCGAACAGCGCCACGCCCAGTCGCTCTTCCAACGTCCCGAGCGAGCGCGACACCGCCGATTGCGTCAGGTTCAACTCCGCGGCCGCCCGCGTCGTCGTGCCGAGGCGCGCACAGGCGGCGAAGGCCTGCAGCTCGTTGATCGTCGGGGTGTAGCTCTTGCGCATGGTCGCGAGGGTGCTCCGCTGTGGTTCTCTAGATCATGCGCAAAACTCATCATCTTCGCAAATTTAATCGTTTGCGCTGCGCGCCCCGATGCCTAGAGTCCGACGCGACAGACACGTGACCCCGAGGACCCGCCATGACCGACCGCCCCACGCTCAAAGCCAAGGATGCCCCCGATCTGGGCAAGTTCACTTGGGACGACGCGCTGCGTCTGGAAACCCAGCTGAGCGAAGACGAACGGATGCTGCGCGATGCGGCCCGTGCTTATGCGCAGGACAAGCTGCAGCCGCGCGTGATCGAGGCCTTCGAGAGTGAAACCACCGACCCTTCGATCTTCCGCGAGATGGGCGAGATGGGCCTCTTGGGTGCGACCATCCCCGAGGAATATGGCGGGATCGGCGCGGGCTATGTCTCCTACGGCCTGATCGCGCGCGAGATCGAGCGGGTGGACAGCGGCTACCGCTCGATGATGTCGGTGCAATCCAGCCTCGTGATGTATCCGATCTACGCCTATGGCTCGGAGGAGCAGCGCCAGAAATACCTGCCGAAGCTGGCCTCGGGCGAGTGGATCGGCTGTTTCGGCCTGACCGAACCCGATGCGGGCTCGGACCCGGCGGGCATGAAGACCCGCGCCGAGAAGACCGAGGGTGGCTATCGCCTCACCGGCTCGAAAATGTGGATCACCAACTCGCCGATCGCGGATGTCTTCGTCGTCTGGGCGAAGTCCGAGGCCCATGGCGGCAAGATCCGCGGCTTCGTGCTGGAGAAGGGCATGAAGGGGCTGAGCGCGCCGAAGGTCGGCCAGAAGCTGAGCCTGCGCGCCTCGATCACCGGCGAGATCGTCATGGACAATGTCGAAGTCGGCGAAGACGCGCTGCTGCCGCATGTCGAGGGGCTGAAAGGCCCGTTCGGCTGCCTCAACCGCGCACGCTACGGTATCGCCTGGGGTGTGATGGGCTCGGCCGAGTTCTGCTGGCACGCCGCGCGCCAATACGGGCTCGACCGCAAGCAGTTCAACAAGCCGTTGGCGCAGACGCAGCTGTTTCAGAAGAAGCTCGCCGATATGCAGACCGAGATTACGCTGGGTCTGCAAGCCGCGCTGCAGGTGGGCCGCCTGATGGACGAGGCCGACGCCGCGCCCGAGATGATCTCGCTCATCAAGCGCAACAATTGCGGCAAGGCGCTGGATATCGCGCGGATGGCCCGCGACATGCATGGCGGCAACGGGATTTCGGGCGAGTTTCAGGTGATCCGCCACATGGTCAATCTCGAGACGGTGAATACCTATGAGGGCACCCATGACGTCCACGCGCTGATCCTGGGCCGTGCGCAAACGGGCCTGCAGGCCTTCTTCTGATGGCCCCGCTGGAAGGTGTGAAAGTCGTCGAGCTGGCACGCATTCTGGCCGGTCCCTGGGCCGGTCAGGTGCTGGCCGATCTCGGCGCCGAGGTCATCAAGGTCGAAGCGCCCGAAGGCGACGATACCCGCCGCTGGGGCCCGCCCTTCATCGCCCGCGAAGGCGACGGGCCGGAGGGGCGCTCGGCGGCCTATTTCCACGCCACCAATCGCGGGAAGATTTCGGTCGTGGCCGATTTTCGTACCGAAGAAGGCCAGAAGATCGTGCGCGATCTGGTCAAGGACGCCGATGTGGTGATCGAGAACTTCAAGCTCGGCGGGCTCAAGAAATACGGGCTCGATTACGAGAGCCTTTCGGCGATCAACCCGCGTCTCGTCTATTGCTCGATCACCGGCTTCGGGCAGGACGGCCCTTATGCCAGCCGCGCGGGTTACGACTTCCTGATCCAGGGAATGGCGGGCTGGATGGACCTGACCGGCGACCCGCAAGGCCAGCCGCAAAAGGTGGGTGTCGCCTTCGCCGACATCTTCACCGGGCTTTACGCGGTGATCGGCATTCAGGCGGCGCTGGCCGCGCGGGCGCGCACCGGGCGCGGGCAGATGGTCGATATGGCGCTTCTGGATTGCGCGGTGGGCGTGCTCGCCAATCAGGGGATGAACTTCCTCGCGACCGGCAATGCGCCGCATCGGCTGGGCAATGCCCATCCCAACATCGCGCCCTACGAGGTCGTCAGTGCCAAGGATGACGATCTGATCCTCGCAGTCGGCAATGACGGGCAGTTCAAGCGGCTTTGCGAGGTGCTGGACCTCGACCTCGCAGCCAACCCTGACTTCGCCACGAATGAGGCCCGCGTCGCCAATCGCGCGGCAATGCGCGAAACGCTCCTGCCTGCGCTCGCCCAATGGCCGCGCGCCGATCTGCTCGCCGCGCTCGAAAAGGCGACCGTTCCCGCGGGCCCGATCAACTCCGTAGATCAGGTCTTCGCCGACCCGCAGGTTGAGGCGCGGGGGATGCGGATCGAGGCCGAGGGTATCCCCGGCATCCGCACGCCGATCCGTTTCTCGGACACGCCGCTTGCCGATCCGAAACCCGCGCCGAAGCTACAGGCCGACTAGCCTCTTCCTCTTGGCGAAAATATCCCGGGGGCAGCGCCCCCTCCCGACTTACGTTTTGCACGCCAGCGCGCGCGGGCGTCACCCCTTACAAGCCAGCGTCAGCGCGATCGGAATATTGTCCGGCCCGCCATGCACATCCGGTTGGTTGACCGACACGTTCGGCACGCAGGTCGCGCCGTCGGCCAGCCCCCGGATCACCACCGGGTTCGATTTTACCGGCACCAGACCGGTCAGGTTCTCGGGGTCATACATCTCGATGCGCAGATCGTTCGGGTTCTCGGCTTGGGGCAGGGCGAGCGCGAAGGCCATCGTGACGGCCCCGTCCTTCACTGTCGCCTGAAAACCGTAGATTTGCGGGTCGGGCAGTTGCTCGGCCCCTTTCCAGAACCGGGTGTAGAAGAACGAGCCTTCCGAATTCTGCTTCGCCGCGTCTTGCAGCGGCGCAAGCTCGTCCCCGGTGAAGGCTCCGTCGCCATTCTTGTCGAAGGTCTGGATCAGCCAGTCCGAAACGGTCGGATCGAAGGTCCAGCTTTCGCCGATATGGGTGACCTTGCCGCTCTCCATGCCGACGAGCAGGCGGATCAGGATTTCGTCTTCCGGGTGGGCTGCGGCCAATCCCGGCGCGAGTCCGATCAGGGCGGCGAGGGCGAAAGCGGCAGGACGGATCATGGCTGGAAATCCGGTTTCTTGCTGCCCGGCGGGGCGGCGGGCGGTGGCGCGCCGAAGCTCGGGAAAGCATCGGCCTCGGGGACGGCAGCATCTGCGGCGGGCGCGTTCTCGGAGGCGGCTGTCGACGGATCGGCATTCTTTGGCTTCAGCTTGCCGCCCATCAGCGCGACCCCGCCATAGAGTAGCCCGATCGCGACCAGCCAGCTGCCGACGATCCGGCCCGCGATCTCGAACCAGCGCGCCTGCCAGCTGCGCAGCACCAGATAGACCGCGCCGATCAGCCAGACTCCCAACCCGATCCCGGCGAGGAAGACCCACGGTCTTCCGCCATAGCTCGGGTCGGACAGCTTCACCGAGAGCGCATACATTACCCCCAGAACAAATCCCGCAGGCACGATCAGCGCGGGCCGCGACCAGCGCCCCAGCGCGAGCGTCGCGCCGATGGCGATTGCCGAGATCGGCATGGTCAGGAAGTGATGCGTGATCGCGCCGGGGAGTTGTTGCAACGCGGCCATCAGCTCGATGCGGAAGGTGAAGCCGAGCGCGATCCCGATGGCCCAAAGGAGCGCCGCAATCAGCGCCGCGCGCCGCCCGACCAAGGCCAGCGCGATCCCGAAGCCGAAGAGCGGAAAGAGACGCTCGATCGCGACCGCATCGCGGATCAGCCATGCGCCGGTCTCGCCGCGGTCCGCAGGCGGGATCACCGCCAGCACGATCAGGGCGGTCAGCCCGGCCAGCACCCAGAGGTGACGCAGCCAGCCGAGACCGGAACGGTTATGCGATACGTCAATGGCCAAAGAGGCTTAGCCCACCTTGCAGGAACCCAAGCTGAGATTGCAGGTAACCTAGCGCCAGCGCAAGGAAGCCGAGCCCGACCACCGCGATGATCGCACCCAGCCCGCGCGAGAGTTGCCCGCCCCGGATCGGCTCGAGCAGGAGCCCCACGCCGACGCCGATCACGTGGATCATCCCGGTCGCCAGCACGAAGCCGATCGCGAAATCGGCCGGGTCGGCGGCGAGCGGCAGTTCCGCCCCATGCGCATAGCCGTGATAGAGCGCGAAGACCGAGATGATCGCCAGCGCGACCCATTCGTAGGGTTTCCACCCGGCGGCGATGGCGAGGCCGAGCACCACGATCGACAGGGCGATCCCGATCTCGATCCCCGGCAACGGCAGGCCGAGAATGCCGATCACGCCGCCCACGACCATGATCAGCGGGAAGGTCACCGGCAATTGCCAGACCTGCCGCCCGCCCATCTGCGCGCCCCAGAGGCCCACGGCGAACATCGCGAGGAAATGGTCATATCCCGAGAGCGGATGCTCGAACCCCGCGGTGAACCCGCCCGAGCCGGTCGCGGTGATATGGGCGGCAGCCACCTGCGGCAGCATCAGGGCGACGAGGCCCGTGAGGGCGGCGAGGCGGCGATGGATCATGCGATGGTTCTCTGTCCCGTGATTGTTGGGCGGCATCTTCCGGATCGGGACGCGAAACTCAAGGCGGCAAATGGCTCACCGCGCCTCACCATCGATTGAAGGGGCTCGGCTGGAGGTTCAGCCCGCGCCGAGCAGCGCGGAAATCTGATAGGTCGCGAAGGCCGCGAGATAGGCCAGCGCGAACATGTAGACCACGGCGACCCACATCCATTTCGCCGAACCTGCCTCGCGCCGGATCACCGCCAGCGTGGAGATGCATTGCGGCGCGAAGATATACCATGCGAGCAGCGCCAGCGCGGTGCCGAGGCTCCATTGATCGGAGAGCGTGTGGATCAGCCCGTTCTCGCCGCCTACCGCGTAGACCGTCGCAAGCCCGGCCACGGCGACTTCGCGCGCGGCCATACCTGGCACCAGCGCCACCGCGATATGCCAGTCGAAGCCCAGCGGATGCAGGATCGGGGCGACGAAATGGCCGATGATCGCGGCGAAGGAGTAGTTGATTGCGGGCTCCGTCGCGCCTTCTGGGGCCATCGGGAAGGTCGACAGGAACCAGATCACGACCATCGCCCAGAAGATCACCGTGCCCGCGCGGCGCAGGAAGACCCGCGCACGCTGGTAAAGCCCCAGCGCGATATTGCGCAGGATCGGCGTTTTGTAGTCGGGCAGGTCGAGCATCAGCGGGGCCGACCGCTCTTCGCGGGCGAAAAGGTAGCGCGCGACGAAGGCCACCGCGAGGACCGAGAAGACGCCCGCCGCATAGAGGCCGAACATCACCAGCCCCTGCAGGCTCAGCCCGTCGAGGACCTTCGTGTTCGGGATGAAGGCCGCGATGATCAGCGTATAGACGGGAATGCGCGCCGAGCAGGTCATCAGCGGCGCCACGAGGATCGTCGTCAGCCGGTCGCGTTTATTGTCGATCACCCGCGCGGCCATGATGCCGGGGATCGCGCAGGCAAAGCTCGACAGGAGCGGGATGAAGGCGCGCCCGTTCAGCCCCGCGCGCCCCATGATCCGGTCCATCAGGAAGGCGGCCCGCGCCATGTAGCCGAAATCTTCCAGAAGCAGGATGAAAAGGAAGGTGAACAGGATCTGCGGCAGGAAGATGATGACCGAGCCGATGCCCGCGATCAGCCCGTCCGCGATGAAGCTCTGGATCAGCCCGTCCGGCAGCAGCTGCGTCACCGCCCCGCCAACGGAGGTAAACGCCCAGTCGATCGCATCCATGAACGGCGCGGCCCAGGAGAAGACCGCCTGAAACATCACGAAGAGGATCGCGAGCAGGATGATCGGCCCGGCGATCGGGTGCAGCACGACGCGGTCGATTTTGGCAGAGACCGTGTCCGGCTCTGGCGGCTGGATCACATGGGTCTTCACCAGCCGTTCCGCCTCGCGCATCGAGACCCGCATGTCATGGGTGCTCGGCACGGCCCAGCTTGACGGTTGCGGTGCGTCGAGACCGGCTTCCAGCATCGGGTCGACTGCGGACCACAGCTCGTCCAGCCCGCCGCGACGCACTGCGGTGGCCGGGATCACCGGGATGCCCAGCTCCTCGCTCAGCGCGACATGGTCGATCTGCAAGCCGCGATGGCGCGCGATATCGATCATGTTGAGGATCATCACGATCGGCAGGCCGATCTTCTTCAGCTCGGACACCAGACGCAGCGCGCCGCGGAGATTGGTCGCATCGCCTACGGCGAGGATCATGTCGGGGACACGCTCGCCCGGGCGCTGGCCCAGCAGCACGTCGCGGGTGACTTCCTCATCGGGGGAGCGGGCGCGCAAGGAATGGGTGCCGGGCAGGTCGATCAGGGCGAACTTGCGGCCCGCAGGCGTGGTCGCCACGCCGACTTTGCGCTCCACGGTCACGCCGGAATAATTGCCGACCTTCTGCGTCGCGCCGGTCATCGCGTTGAACAGCGCCGTCTTGCCGCAATTGGGCGCACCGACAAGCGCCGCCTCGATCGGCTGGGCGTCGGGGTCGGTCTGGGCTGCTTTGGGCTGGTTTATGGCAGGTGCCGACGTCATTCCGCGAGGATGGCCATCGCCTCGGCACGCCGCAGAGCGACGGTGGTGTCGTTCACGCGCACCGCGATCGGATCGCGCCCGAACGGACCTTCGTGAAGGATGTGGACCGAAGCGCCCTCGATGAAGCCAAGCTCCAGCAGGCGCAGTTCCAACTCGTCCGCGTCATAGCCGTCATTCCCGGCGAGCGGGCAGACCGATACCAGAGTGCCCCGGAACCCACGACGGCACTGGCCAAGCGGCAGCGCGCATTTGCAGGTTTCGTTCTCGATAGGGCTGGCCTTCATGAGGGCACCTCCGTGATGGGTCGCGAGTTGGTCTTCGCTTCCTACAGATTGGAGATAGTCTGGAAATTGATCTCTGACAAATGAAGTCTGGTATTTTCCCGCCTTCGTGATCGATTATTTTAGTCAGGAATTTAGAAGGACTCTAAATTGTAGGATAAGTGGCTGAAAAGATTGTTTTCATATGGAAAGGCGCCGCCCCCTTGGGAGCGACGCCTTCAGGCCGGTTTTCCGCCGGATCGACCCCTCAATGCTCGCGGAAAGCGCGGTTCATCGAATCCACCACCGGTTTCGCGATGTATTGGGCGAAGGTTCGCGACGCGGTCTGGATCATCACTTCGACCGGCATCCCCGGCATCGGCGCGAAGCCCGGCACGCGGCGCAGTTCCGAGGCGGGCAGGCGGATGCGCGCGATATAGACCTCGCGCGGATGTTCGCCCGAGCGCTCCACGATCGCGTCGGCGGAGATGTAATAGACCTCTCCGATCAGGATCGGCGTCGTGCGCTGGTTGAGCGCTGACAGCCGCACCGAGGCCTCCTGTCCGACCTTGATCGCGTCGATATCGGTGCGTGCGATCATCGTCTCGATGATGAGCGGTGCTTCCGAGGGCAAGATCTCGGCGATCACCTTGCCCGCTTCGATCACGCCGCCCGCGCCGGAATAGTTCAGCCGCACCACGGTCCCGGAAACGGGGCTGTCGATCACGACGCGCTTCAGGATGGAGGTGGCCTTGCGCTCTTGTTCGCGCACGGAATCCAGCTCCGCCTGCACGGTCTCCAGCTCGTCGAGCGCGGCCTGCTTGTGGGTTTCGATCGTCTGCGTGGTCTGCGCCTGATATTTCGCGCGCATCTCCTCGCTCTCGCCGATCTCTGCCTTGAGGCGTCCGATCTGCCCCTCCGCATCGGCCAGAGCGCGCAGCAGGGCGTTCAGTTCGGTCCGCCGGATCAGGCCGCTCTCGTAGAGTTTCGCCTTGCTCTCATGGTCCTGGGCCAGCAGGTCGCGCTGGGCCTCCGTGGCGGTCAGCTGCGCGCGATAGCCTTCCGCGCGGCTTTCCATGGCGGCGATGTTGCGGGCCAGAAGGTCCAGCTCGCTCTGTACTTTCGCCCGTGTCACCTCGAAGGCGAGGCGCTGCGAGTCCATCATCGCGGCGATCTCCGCATCGCGCCGGGCCTCTTGAAGCCATTCCGGGAAGACCAGTTCGCGCCAGCCGTCATATTCGGCCTGAATACGAGCCTCCATCGAGGTCAGTCGCGCACGGCGCAGAAACAGCGCACGTTCATTGGCCAGAGCCGAGGTTTCGTCGAGACGCAGGAGCGGTTGTCCTGCGGTGACGAAATCGCCCTCGGAGACGTTGATCTCCTTGATGATCCCGCCTTCGAGGTGCTGGATCATCTTGTTGCGGCCCGTGGCCACGAACGAGCCCGGCGCCATCACGGCGGCGGCGAGCGGTGCGCTGAAGGCCCAGACACCGAAGCCTCCGAAGGCCATCGCGAAGATCGTCAGGCCGACGATGACGAGCGTCTTGATGTTGCGCGGAACCTCGGTCGACCAGTCGCGGGTTTCGGCAGATTGGATCGGGTTGGTCAGAAGGAGTGTCATGCCGGCGCTCCTTGCATGGGTGCGTTGGCGGCGGTGGTGGCGGGTTGGGCCGCGGCGCGCTGTTGCTGGACCTGTTGAGTCTTGGCCTGCTTGCGCCGCTCCAGTTCCGCCAGCATCTGATCGCGCCAGCCGAACATCGCGATATTGCCGTCATTGAGCAGCATGATCTTGTCGACCGCGCTGAGCAGCGAGGGTTTCTGCGTGACCACGACCACCGTGATCCCGTTCGCCTTCGCATGGCCGAGCGCGCGCACGAGAGCCGCATCGCCTTGGGTGTCGAGGTTCGAGTTCGGCTCGTCCAGCACCACGAATTTCGGATCGCCGAAGAAGGCGCGGGCCAGACCGATCCGCTGTTTCTGCCCGCCCGAGAGCGGTGAGCCGTCGGAGGCCACGACCGTCTCGTAACCCTGCGGCAGCGAGGCGATCATCTCATGCACATCGGCGAGCGCGGCGGCGCGGTGGATCGCGGCGTCGCTCGCATCCTCGCGCATCCGGGCGATGTTTTGCTTGATCGTGCCCGGGAAGAGCTGCACGTCCTGCGGCAGATAGCCGATGCATTCCCCGAATTGCCGCGGGTCCCAGTTGCGGATGTCCATCAGATCCAGCCGCACAGCGCCCGAGGTCGGCAGGACCGATCCCACCAGCATCTTGCCGAGCGTCGTCTTTCCCGCACCCGAATTGCCGATGATCGCCAGCTGATCGCCCGGCGCGAGCGAGAAGGTCAGCGCGTTCAGCACGACATGTTTGGTGCCCTGCGGGACATAGAGGAGACGCTCGATGTCGAGCCGCCCCTCGACCTTGGGCAGGCGCAGCTTGTCGTTGCGGGTCTTGGCCGAAGCCAGAAGCTGGCCGACCCGGTCATAGGCACCGCGTGCCAGCAGGAACGAGTTCCAGCCCTCGATCGCCCCTTCGATCGGCGCGAGCGCGCGGCCCGCCACGATCGAGGCGGCGATCACCATACCGCCGGTAATCTGCCCGTCGAGCGCGAGATAGGCGCCCCAGCCGAGCATCCCGATCTGGGTGAACAGGCGGAACATCCGCGAGGCGGAGGCGGTGAAGACGTTGCGGTCCTGCGCCTCGGTCTGTGCGCGCAGCGAGGCGGCGGTATCGCGGCCCCAGATCGACACGGCCTCGGGGATCATCGCCATCGCGTTGATGATCTGGCTGTTGCGCGACATCGACTCGAGATGAAGGTTCGCCTTGGTCTGCGCGATATTGGCGCGGCGGAAGCCCTCCGAGGTGATCTTCTGGTTGATCCAGGCGAAGACCATCAGGATCAGTGCGGTGATGACCACGATCGTGCCGAGATGCGGGTGGATCAGGAAGACTGCGAGCACGAAGATCGGTGTGAAGGGCACGTCCAGAAAGGACAGAAGCGTGCCAGATACGAGGAAGCTCCGCAGCGCGTTGAGATCGCCCAGAACCTGATATTCGCGTCCGTTGGAATGCAGCGAGGCCTGCGCCGCCGCCGACAGAACCGGCGCGCCCAGACGGGCAGCCACGTCCACCGCCGAGCGCATCAGCACCAGCCGTCGCACCGCGTCGAGCAGCGTCTGCACCACGATCGCCCCGACGATCACGATGGTCAGCATCACCAGCGTATCGGTCGAGCGCGAGGTGAAGACCCGGTCGGAAATCTGGAACAGATAGATCGGCACCGCGAGGATCAGGATATTCGTGGCGCAGGTCATCAGAGCGACGAAGGCAATGTTCGCGCGCAGGCGCTTTTTCATGTCATGCAGTGTTCGGGTGAAATCCACCGGACCGAGGCGCTTGTGAAAGGTTGGAGTGGAGGGTGGTGCCGGTGGGGAGCCGGAGGCATTTTGCGCGGGGACACGACCCGCCTCCTTTTGGGTGTCAGCACCACCCTCCGTCCGGGCGGCGACTGTTTCGACAGTCCCCTCCGCGCCGGTCTCTTCGGCTTGCGTCTCCGCTTCGGGACTGTCTCCCGTGGTGGCTTCCGCCTGCCGTTTGTCTGTCGGATCGACCTCTGGCCGGTCCTCGTTCTGAGCCATCGCGTCATGACCATCTTGGCGGTGCGCCTGCCCCCCGGCGGCGTCGTCAGTCCTGTCTTTCATCGAAGTTCCCCTAGTATGTGTAGTTCCGCGCCCCCGTCAGGCCAGAACCGTGTGCAATGCATCGAGCGACCCGCTTCCCCCGTGGGAGCCCGGATGCACCTGGAATTCCTCATCGTCGTAATTCGGCGTGTTCTCGATCATCCCGTCCGCGAGGAAGGCGACTGCCTCCGAGGCGAGCGCCCCTTCGCTGGAACTCGTCGGACCCAGAGGATCACCGCTGCCGTCATCCATCATGCCCGCCTGCCAGATCACCGCGTCGGAATAGACGCCATCGGCGGCCATGATCGTGCTGTCGACACCCGCGACGGTCAGCGACGCGACATTGCCAAGCGTGTTGCCGCCAGCCTCGACGCCGAACTCGCCCGGCCCGTCGATCGAAATCAGGTCGGCGTCATCGAGAATGTTGATCTGGGTGAAGTTGTCCCGGATGATGAGGTCGCCCTCGATATAGAGCACCCGCAGCGCCATCTGGCCGCCCAGAAGCTCATCGCCCAGAAGCCCTTCGACCGCGTCGAAGGCCGCGCCCGGAGGCATCGAACCGTCTTCGCCCGCGTTAGGACCGAGGCCGCCGTAAATCTTGGCAAGCTGGTCGAGGACGCTCTGATATTGCGCGTCCATCTCCATGTACTGGTCGATGCCCACCTTGGTCAGATGCGCCTCGTTCCACAGAAGGTTATCCTCGCTCGACACATGGCCCGCGCCGCCATGCCCGACGCCGCCAGATCCGCTCATCACCAGATCGTCGTCGAGCAGCACGTTGATCTGCTCGAGCTGCGCGATCTCGTACATGTTGCCGCCGATCATGATCATATCGAACTGCGAACCGATTTCCAGCAGCAGCTGCAGATTGACGGTCGAGTTGTCGCCCATCACGATCTCGGCGGAATAGGAGCCGAATTCGAAGCTCACCAGATCCCCGTCGGAGACCGCGTTCACCTGCGTCGTATGGTTATCGATGATCAGGTCGCCGCGAATTGCCGTCATTGCGATCAGGCTGCTGCCAGCCGGCATGACGAGATTGAGGAAGTTCGCGGGATTGGCCTCTTGGGTGTAGACTGCGACGTTGTGAGCCTGTGAGGCGAGCGGATCATAGCCCTCCGCGTTTCCGAGGCCGTTCCCGCCAGCGCTGTTTCCGGTGCCGTGATGGCCCAGTCCGAGCTTCATATCCACGTCGCGCAGCACGTTGACCTGCGAGATCACCGAGAGCGAGGTCATCGACCCGCCCACTGCGATGACCGGCGCATCGAGCCAGTCATGCACCGCCTGCGACTGGTTCAGCAGAAGGTTGTTGCCGGTGCTCAGGCTCTGCACGATTTCCAGCGCCAAGCCAGCCGGATCAACGGGCATGTCGGGGCTTTGGACCAGCCCGGCGGCCCCGTCTTCGCCGCCGATCCCGTCGATCTCGACCTCGACCACACCTTCGCCAAGCGGTGCATCCTCGTCCTCAGACGGATCGCGCGCTTCCAGACGCAGCGTCAGCGTCTCGGGCATCTCGTCCATGAGCTGTCCGTCGAACACCACTTTGCCGGAGAAGGCGGGCGGAAGGGGGGAGGAGGCTTCCGCTTCACCGTCTTCGAGGCTTTCGTTTTCCAGCTCGGTCATGGTGTCAGGATCGGAAGCGCCCGCTCCTGCTTCGTCTTCCGCATCGGTGTCGGCGGGCGCGGCGAAGATCGTCTCGCTACGGAACATCGCAGCCGTTGCGCCGCCGGGCACGGCCTCGGGATCGAGCGCTTCGATCTGGGCCATCAGCGTCTCTGTCTGCGCTTCGATGGTCGTGCCCACAGGCGCGGTGCTCACCGTCAGCGCATCGGCATAATCGGCCAGCGCCATCAGCTTAGACGCGGAGGCCTCCGGGCCATATTCGTCCATCAGCTCCGCCGGCATCATGAAGGGCTTGTCGTAGAGCACGTCATGATCGTTCAGCGTGTTGATCTGCGAGGTGATGTGGAGCACCGAGGAGGGCGGGGCCATTCCGAGAAACACCTGAAACGGCACCGGAACTGGCGGAAAATCATAGGGCGGGATCGCGAACTGGCCGGGCGGCAACCCGGGCGGTGCGATGTCGCGCAACTGGTAATCGTCGACGAAGGGAAGCCAGGGCGCGCCGGGCGGCGGCGCCAGTGGCAGTCTCAGCTGCAGCGCCGGATCGAAATCTCCGAGCAGGTAATTCGAGTCGACGTTGACGGTGACGGAGAGCAAAACCCCCGGAGCAGGCGTGGAGGCCTGCAGCGCGCGGAAGGCGTCGTATTCCTGTCGGGCGACATAGGTCTCGGTCGTCTGATTGAAGGCACCGATGAAATGGGCGATGATTTCGGTCTGCCGGTCAAGCATCTTACTTCCCCCCTTCATGACGCTGGAGACCCGCGCTTGGATGCGGGTCGTCAGACTGTCGGTTCATCGCATCCGGCGGGCGAATGCCGCCGAGGTCAGGTCCGGGCGTGATGCGATGTGAAACGCCGGGAATGAGATGCGGCGCGCCTCCGGGGAGGCGCGCCGCGCAGGAGCTTATGCCCCGGTGGTGTCGTCGTCGCCGATATAGGTCGAGGACAGCGAGCCACCGACCACGGTGGTATCCACGGCGTTGCCGAGGATGTTGGCACCCATCACGATCGACTGGTTGAACGCGGTGGTGTCGATGGCCGCGCTCGCATCGGCGTAGGACTGGCCGGTGACGATACCATCATCGCCATTGCCCGAGCCCCAGTTGCCGAGGCTGCCGCCATTGCCGCCGCCGCCTGCGGTGACGTCGCCACCGCCGTTACCGCCGCCAGCATAGCCGCCCGTCGCCCAGGAACCGCCGCCCGAGGCGTGCGAACCGGTCGAGGACCAGCCGTAGCCGTCGCCGCCAGCACCGCCGTTGCCGCCTTCACCAGCGCCGAGGCCCATACCATGGCCGACGCCCATCGAGCCTGCGGTCGCGCCGCCGAACTCCATCGCACCGGCATCGCCGCCCGTCGCCAGTTCCGGCGAAATGATCGGAAGGATGTCCAGGCTACCCGTGTCGCCGCCGCCAGCGATCGCACCGGCGCCGCCGTCTTGCGCTGCGGCACCCGAGGCGCCCACACCCAGCCCGACGCCGAGACCGAAGCCTGCGCCGCCGTCACCGCCGTCATCGCCTTCACCCTCGGTGTCCGAGGCCGCGATCGACACGCCGCCGCCCGACAGGGCGATACCGCCACCGGCAAGTGCAGCGCCACCGGTCGAGCCGACATCTTCGGCACCGTCGCCGCCTTCGGAGGCCGCGTCGATCCCGTCATCCGCCTCTGCCGAATTGTCCTTGATCGTAGCGTCGACCTGGAAATTCGCTTCGTTGGAAACGCTCGGATTGCTCAGCGTGTCGTTGTCGTTCAGGCTGTTCGACTGCGCGTTGATGAGCATGTTGTCGTTACCCGCGCCGTTGAGCACGTCGGTAAAGTTCATGTCATCGCCGGGATCATAGGCGTAGTTCATGTTGCCATCGGCCATCAGAACATCGCCGACGCTCGCGGAGCCGCTCAGATCGAAATCGGCAAAGTCGTCATCGGACGGCTCGTAGCCGTCGAGGTTCAGACCGACCTGAACATCGACAGCGGTCAGGTTCGCATTGAGGTTCGCATTGGCATTGAGGTTGCCGTTGCCGTTCATATTCGTGTTGTCGCTGGAGCTATGAGCGCCAGCCCCTGCATGCGAACCGCTATGCGAGCCGGAATCGCTGTTCGAGCCGGAGCCCGCAAGCGCACCGGCACCAGCTCCCGACATCGCGCCCGAACCCGCAAGGCTGCCAGCGCCCGATCCCGCCAGCGAACCGGAGTCGCTGCTGTTCTCGGTGGTCGAGTGCTGGTACTGGCCCTGGCCCTGGCCCTGACCCTGCATTTCGGCCTGAGCCTGGCCCTGAGCTTCGGTCTGGTCCTGATTTTGACCCTGCACCTGAATGCTCGGATCGAACAAGTTATTTCTAAATACCATTTGTCTTCTCCCAGTTGATCGGTCCGGGATCCGTCACTCTGTCTAAAACGGATATTGTCGGACCTTCGTGATTAAGGGCTTTCGCCCCGGTGAATGTCCGCTTCCCCAACCGCTCGGCACCCCGATCCCGATCCCCGAATCGAGCGATTCGCAGGTGGGTCACCCTTTCCGGGCGGAGTGTGGAAACAGACGAGTCACAGCCCCCAGCTGCGACACCAACATCCTGCGCCCCGTGATCCTGAGGACCTAGCTAGCAAATGGGTCTAGCCGGTCGGGTCATCTCGCTAACCGACTGAAACGCATCCATTTTCTAAAATTCCGCGCGCAGAGGGCTGCGGAATCCCGGAGGGTCGCGAGAATTTTTACACAGCCGTTGCAAACGCAGAAACCAGAACAAAGTCTAGTGGCGAATCTGTTGAAGCCTACTACTGGCACGCGCCAACAAGTGCCGCAGCGCAGAAATCCCACCACTCGCCCGCCGATTCGAGTAAGATTACGCTACGTAAGAGAATCCTTACCATCGGGTAAACACTTCGGGTAACGCTGAACTCACTGGTCCGTGATATGGTTGATGCGGGCGGTATGACGTGGGGTTAACCGTCCGCATATTGAGTTCAGGGTAGGAGGAGGGGGCCGCCATGAATGCGTTGTATAAGAGTGAACCCGCGGGGAAACGTGTAATGCCGTCTTGCCGCAAACAGGATGCTGCGATCTGTTTTCTGGGCGCGTCGCAGATTTTTTCCGATACCGTATTGAGAACCGTCGATGCCGAGGTGGCACCGGCGACATGTCTGCGTCTGGATGATTTCGAAACGTTGCTCGAGGCGTTGCGGTCCGACGGTTGGATCGAGGATCACGGCGCTCTGTGTTCGTTGATCGTGGATGAGGATCACGCCGATGGTCTTATCGCGCTGGCCGAACGACGTGAGCCGCTTCTGTCGCGTGTGAAGCTGATCGTCGCGATTGAAGACGAGGCTTATGCGCAAGATCTGATGACGCGCCATAGCGCTGCGATCCTGTCCCATCACATCAGTCTGCTGCCGATGAACGTCAATCTGACGACGTGGCTTTTGATCCTTCGGATGATCGTCTCGGGGGGGCATTATATCCCGCCCGCGCTTCTGCGCTGCCGTCCGGCAGAGCCGCCGATCTCGGCGCTGAACGGATCGGCTGCAGCCAACGCGTCGCATGCGATCGACGTATCGGGGCTAACGCCGCGCGAAACCGAGGTGCTCGAGATGCTCGCCTCAGGGCAGCCGAACAAGATCATCGCGGGGCAGCTGAACCTGTCCGAACATACGGTGAAGCTGCATATCCACCGCATCATCGGGAAGCTCGGCGTGACCAACCGCACCGAGGCGGCGATCTGGTATCACCGAAACCGAAGTGCCTAAGGACCCGCCCACGCCGACGGAGATGCGCCCGCCCGATTTCGATCAGTTCCTGATGCAGATCGGGCGCATCAACTACGCGTGGACCAATACCGAGAGCCTGCTGATCCATCTGATCGCGGGGCTCGCCGGGACCGACAAGGGCGTCGCGACGATCATCCATCTGACGCTGAACACGACGCGGGCGCGGCTCGATCTGGTGGATCGGCTGGCCAAGCGCGACGACTGCCCCTGTGCGCCGAAGGCCTGCGAACGGGTGCTGGCGGTGTCGGCGCGGATGAAGAAAGTCTCGGGGCTGCGTAATCACTTCAACCATTGCCTCTACGCCTTCGACGAGGGCGGAGGGCCGGTGCGCGCAATCCAGATGCGGATCGCGGATCGCAAGACCAGTCTGAGGATTGGAGAGGAAAGCGTTCTGGACCGCGCGACGCTCGCCGAGTTGGAAGCCGCGCTTGCCGAAATGCAGGCGATCAATGCAGAGATCTGGGCGATCGCCAAGGACTATGGAATGCCGCTGTAAAGCGGGCAGAGGGATCACAAAGGCGCCGCGCCGAAGCTCAGTTGCGCATCTGGCGTCCTAGCGCTTCGGCCAGTTCCCAAGGGTTCGTCGGCTTCGAGAAGACGGGAATTTCCGGCATGATCGACTGGAAGGCGAGCGGCAGCGGCTCGGCCGTGTTCACCACCAAGGGCACTTCGCGTTTCCACAGCTCAACGATCAGGGCTTCCGCCGACCCGTCGAGCAGGTTCATGTCGAGGATCGCGCCATCTACGTTCATCGAGCCGTCGGACAGCGCGGCACGCGCGCGCGCCAAGGTTGCGAAGGGCCCGGCAACCTGACCGCCCGCCTCCTCGACCGAGAAGGCGATGTCGTAGGCAATGAATAATTCGTCTTCGACCACGAGGACATTGCTGCCCTCGAGGCAAGTCATACTGCTCTGTAACATGGGCTACACTACCCTTTTATCAGGTCCATTGGCACGGTCATGCGAGCTTGGAACCCGTCGGGAACCCATTCGGTTCCATAGGTTCCCCGCAATTGGCCCTGAATGGTCAGGTCGATGAGCTTGGATCCGAAGCCGCTGTTGCTCGGCTGCACCAGTTCTTCGGGATAGCCGCTTTCTCGCCAGTCGAGTTCGAGCTGCCCGGACGTGTCGCGCCAGGTCAGTTCCAGAAGCCCCGCATCATGCGAAAGCGCCCCGTATTTCACGGCGTTAGTCGCAAGTTCGTGGATCACCAGCGCGAGATTGGTCGAGCCCGCATGGTTCAGCGCGATATCAGGACCGCTGAGAATCAGGCGCGGATCGTCGAGATTGGTGTAAGGCGAAAGCACGCCCAGCAACAATTCGCGCAACTCGACCATGCCGCGGAAATCGCGCTCGGGCGTGGCGGTCGGATTGATCAGCTCATGGGCGCGGGCAAGCGCACCGATCCGCTCGCGCAGACCCCGCGCCATTTCCTCCGGCGTCGTCGCATGGCGCGCGGTCATGCCGACCAGCCCCGACATCATCGCGAAGGCGTTCTTGACCCGGTGGTTGAGCTCGCGCGTCAGCGTGTCGCGCGCTTTCGCGATCTGCCGCTCCTCGGTCACGTCGCGGAGATAGGCGAGGATCGCGCCGTGCTCGGGGTAAAGGCGTGCCTCCAGAATGCGGCCGTCTCGCCCGTCCTGATCGGTGACCGTCGGGACACCTGTGCGGCGGGCCTCTTCCAGAGCTTTTTCGAAATTGCTTCCGATCAGATGGGGCGCGGTCTCCCAAAGCGACCGCCCGACCGCCTGCGCTTCCGCCTCGGCTCCGACCGCGTCGCGGATGCGGGCGCGCATGACCGAATTGGCGAACCGGATTTTGTCTTCGCTATCGAGTTCGACAATCGCGTCGAAGGTGATTTCGTGAAAATGCGCGAGCCGCCGGTCGACTTCGGCCGCATGTTCGCGCGCCGCGTTCAGATCGGATATGTCGAGCGCGGTGGCCACGGCCACGGGCGGCTCGCTTTCGACCCGCTGCGCCGAGACCAAGAGATTGCGTTCCGGCCCATCATGGCGCACGCAGCGCAATTCCATATGGCTGATCGTCTCTTCGTTGCGCGCCGCGCGCACGATCGGAAACTCGCTCAGGCTGAGCTTGCGCCCTTCTGGTGTGTAAGCGTCGAAGGCGAGCTGCTTGGTCACGTCGCCGTCCGTCACGCCGAACATCTCGATCGCGGTGGCATTCAGATCGATAAGCCGACCGGTGCCCAGCTCGGCCACACCGACGCCGATCGGCATCTGGTCGAGAACGGCGCGGAACCGGTTTTCCTCACGATGGGCGACGTTGATCTGGCGCCGAAGACGGATTTCCGCCTCGACCCCGGCGGCGATGTCGGACAGCGCCTCGTATTCTTCCTCGGTCCACTGCCGCGCTTCCCGGTCGATCAGGCAGAACGCCCCCAGCGGCTGCCCGTCGACGGTGCGCAGCGGCACCCCGAGATAGGCGGTCACGCCCAGATCGCGCACGGCACCATTGTCGCGCAGCACCGCGTCCTCGCGCGCATCGGGCACGTTCAGCGGCGCATCGGATTCGACGACATAGCGGCAGAAGGAATGGTTGAGCGGCGTCTCCGAGGGGGCAGGGGCGTCCAGCCCGGTTTGCGCCACGAAGACCTGCCGGTTCTCATCGACCATGGAAACCAACGAGACAGGCACTCCGGTCACCCGCGTGGCGAGCCGCGTCGCGCGCTCGAAGATTTCCGCAGGCGCACTCTCCAGCAGGCCGGTCTCGCGCAACGCCCGAAGGCGCGACGGATCGGCGAGTTTGGACCGTTCTTCACCGGTCAGCGGAGGGGGCATAGAGGTATTCATGCGCAGGCTCTCATAATTCCACCTATGCCCCGAAGAAACCCATTTCGCCCAGTGTCATATGACACGGTTGCGATCACGATTTCCGCCAAACACGATTTTCTTCTGCGTTTTTCGTGATGCGGTTGCGGTGTCGACGAATCGCAGAGCCAAGAGGTCGCGATCACCCGCATTCCGAAGGCGTCTTATGCTGAATTCGTAACGCGTTCTAATGGGTGACGTTAGGTAAGGATTCGCGCAGGTTCCAGCGAACCGGCAGGAACTGGCCTAGGCACGCGACGGAGAGCGTACTTAGCAAGCGGTGGCGGGTGTCATCGTGCGCTGGTCGAGCAGGAAGTCGGTCACCATCGCGCCGATCCACATGCAGAACAGGGCCAGCCATGCGGTGCCTGCCAGAACGGAGGTGCCCGTCACGCCGTTGCCGATGGCGCAGCCGCCTGCGAGCATCGCACCGAAGCCCATGAAGATCGCCCCGATCATCGAGCGCCGCATCACCGGCATCGAGTCGAAGCCCTGCCATGCGAACTGGCGCGAGAAGAGCGAGCTCAGGAAAGCGCCCAGAACCACGCCGGGCACGAGGCCCACGTCGAATTCCAGCACCGAGTTGCGGTCGAGGAAGAACATCAGCGTATTGGCCGAGGGGCCCGAGAAGGTGACGGAGTTCACCGGCACCGGGTCGAAAGCGACCTGGCTCAGCATGAAGGTCAGCACCCAGCCCACCGCGACGGCGAAGCCGACACCGGAGGCGAAAATCCACGTCTTCACGCCGATCTCGTTGCGCTTGGCCAGATACATGCCCGCGATGGCGAAGACGATGCCGACGGCCAGTCCGGTCCAGTTGGGCAGGTGCAGCGCGTCGAGGATATTCACGTTCTGCGCGCCGGTGATCCAGAGGCTCGCCAGCCGGTCACGCAGCGGCGCAAGGATGCCCTTGAGACTCATCGTGGCGGTCACCGCGAAGATCAGCCCCGAGACGACCGAGCGCAGGTTACCCGTCGCCGCCAGCACGAGAAGCCGTCCCGAACAGCCGCGCGACAGCACCATGCCGACGCCGAAGAGAAGCCCGCCGATGATCGCGCCCGACCACGAGCCCGGCACCGACATCATCCGGCTGTCGGCCTGCCGGAACAGGTCCAGAAGCTGCGCGCCCTGCACCCAGACAAGCGCAGTCGAGAAGGTCAGGAACCACACCGCGACCTTGCCGCCCAGCTTGCCGCGCGCGAATTCCACCGTGGCAGCCCGCAGGCAGAAGTTGGATTTCTGCGCGGCGACGCCGAAGATGAGCCCGGTGATCACCCCGAAAAGCGCCGCCGTAGGGCCTTCGCCGATCCGCTCGATGAGTGCGATGATGTCCATGATACGATCTCCCGTTCGCGCACGGGTTCTGTCAGAAACCGCAGAAACGCACATTGATCTGAGTCAGGTTGCACCTTTTGCAGACTTGCCGCAGGCGCTGCCGTCGCGTCTAAGGAAGGCATGATGAAGTTCCGATCCGTCGCTCTCGACGAGGCCCACGAGCTGCCGCGCTGGCGCAGACCCGAGGCGTTGCTTTACGTCATGGCCACCGCCATGCCGATCTCCTTCGCCACCTGGTCGGCGCTGCTGAATAACTTCGTCATCGACGTCGTGAATTTCGATGGCGTCGATATCGGCTGGCTGCAAAGCTTCCGCGAAGTGCCGGGCTTCCTCGCGATCGGGGTGATCGTCGTGCTCTGGGTGATGCGCGAGCAGACGCTGGCGATCCTGTCGTTGCTGCTTCTGGGCGGAGCGACGGCGGTCACCGCGCTGTTCCCGAGCTTTGCCGGGCTGATCATCGTGACGCTCCTGTCCTCGATCGGGTTTCACTATTTCCAGACGGTGAACCAGTCGCTGCAATTGCAGTGGATCGACAAGGCCAAGGCGCCGCAGACCTTGGGCCGGATCGTGGCCATCGGCTCGGGCGCCTCATTGGCGGCCTATGCGCTGCTGGTGCTGACCTGGAAGACGTTCAACCTCAGCTATGAATTCGTCTACGCCACCGCCGGGATCGCGACGATGGTGATGATGGCGGCCGCCGCGCTGATCTATCCGCAATTCCACACCCGCGAGCCGCAATCGAAGAAGTTCGTGCTGCGCCGTCGCTACTGGCTTTATTACGCGATCACCTTCATGGCGGGTGCGCGGCGGCAGATTTTCGTGGTCTTCGCCGCCTTCATGATGGTCGAGCGCTTCGGGCTGCGCGTGGATGAGATCACCGCGCTCTTCCTGATCAACTTCGCGGTCAACATGGCCGCAGCCCCCGCGATGGGCCGCTTCGTGCATCGCTTCGGCGAGCGCCGGGCGTTGATCTTCGAATATGTCGGGCTGACGCTGCTGTTCCTCGCCTATGGCGGCATCTACTGGTTCGGCTGGGGCATCTGGCTGGCCTGCGCGCTTTACGTGGTCGATCATCTGCTGTTCGCTCTGGCCTTCGCGCAGAAGACCTATTTCCAGAAGATCTGCGACCCCGAGGATATCGCGCCCACCGCCGCCGTCGCCTTCACGATCAACCATATCGCGGCTGTCTTCCTGCCGGTGACGCTGGGCTATCTGTGGATGGTCTCGCCCGGCGCGGTCTTCGGGCTGGCGGCCTCGATGGCGGTAATCTCGCTGGGGCTCGCGCTGCTGGTGCCGCGTCACCCCTCGAAAGGCTACGAGACGGTGCTGCAAGGCCTCGGTCCGGTTCCGGCGTGACGCCCGCTTGAACTGGAAATTCCGCCGCTCCGCGCCTATCTGAGAGGGGCGCGAAAGGGAGATTTACCATGCTGTTCGGAAAACCCGCCACCATTCCCACCAAGGCCGAAGCCCTGCCGGGCCGCGCCGAAGCGATGCCTCTGGCAGAGCCGCATTTCCTCTGGGGCCGCGACCTGCGGTCGCCCGTGCCCGAGGGCATGGAAGAGGCGATGTTCGGCATGGGCTGCTTCTGGGGCGTCGAGCGCATGTTCTGGAACACCGATGGCGTCTGGCTGACCATGGTCGGCTATGCGGGCGGCCCCACGCCCAACCCGACCTATCGCGAGGTCTGCACCGGCATGACCGGCCATAACGAGGTCGTCCGCGTGATCTACGACCCCGCCAAGGTCAGCTACGAAGACCTGCTGCGCGTCTTCTGGGAGGGTCACGACCCGACCCAAGGGATGCGCCAGGGCAATGACCGCGGCACGCAGTATCGTTCGGGCATCTACACCTACACGGATGCGCAGAAAGAGGCGGCCAAAGCCTCGCGCGACGCCTATGCCGAGCGCCTGCAGGCGGCGGGCTACGGCACGATCACGACCGAGATCACCGACGCGCCGCCCTTCTACTATGCCGAGGATTATCACCAGCAATATCTGGAGAAGAACCCCGGCGGTTATTGCGGCATCGGCGGCACCGGCGTGACCTGCCCGATCGGGCTGAACGCGTGATCTGATGCGTGTGCGGGCCGCTTGACGGCTCGCGCCCGCGGCCCTAAGCCCGGGCGCAACCATCCCGAGGAGCGCGCCCATGACCACCTTCACCGCCTTTACCACGCTGGCCGATCGCGAGGCCGCCGAGGCGCTGTCCGAACGTCTCGAAGAGCTCGATCCCGGCCCCTACGGCACCGGCGTGTTCGAGATCGAGGACGGGTCGGGCCGCTACGAGGTTTCGGGCTATTTTCTCGAGGCCCCCGACGACGTGGCGCTGGACCTGCTGGCGATCTCGCACGGGGCGCAGCCCTTCGTCGTCTCGGAAATCCCGGAAACCGATTGGGTCGCCCATGTGCGGCGCGAACTGGCCCCGGTGCGCGCGGGCCGCTTCTTCCTCTATGGCAGCCATGACGAGGACAAGATCCCCGCGGATGCGATCGCGCTGCGGATCGATGCGGCGATGGCCTTCGGGACGGGCCATCACGGAACCACCTCCGGCTGCCTGACCGCGCTCGACGATCTGGCGAAGGAAGGTCATACCTTCCACAACGTCGCCGATATCGGCTGCGGCACCGCCGTTCTGGCGATGGCGGCGGCGAAGCTCTGGCCCGAGCCGGTTCTGGCCTCCGATATCGATCCGGTCGCGGTGGAGACGGCGGCGGCGAATGTCGCGGTGAACGGGCTCGAAGGCCGCGTGATCTGCATCGAGGCTGCGGGCTTCGGCGATCCGCGCCTGAAAGAGGCCGCGCCCTTCGATCTGATCTTCGCCAATATCCTCAAAGGCCCGCTCGTCGCGCTCGCCCCCGAAATGGGCCGCAACTGCGCCGAATCGGGCTTCGTGATCCTGAGCGGGATCCTCAACGAACAGGCCGATGAAGTGGTCGCCGCCTATCAGGCGCAGGGCTTTGTTTCCCATTCGCGTAAGGAATTCGGCGAATGGACGACATTGGCCATGCAGCGCGCCTAATCCGCCACAAATCCGCTCCGATTGCGGTAAGGATTGCTTTACCCTGACCTGAGAAATTGCCTTTGGGGCATCGCAGTTAACGGGGTTTGCCATGCGCGATCCACAAATCGAGTCTTTTGAGAAGCGCCTGCATCGGATCGACCAGATCCATCAAGCAGGCGGTGCATTCGAGGCGTCCGGTGCATTGGGGCGCAGCTATTTCGATTCCATGCGCCCGAAATCGCGCCGCAGTTTCCCGCTGCGCGGTGTGGCGCTGATCTTTGCCGGTATTTTGCTGGTGAAGGGCGCGATGCTCGCGCAGGTGGGCCAGGAGAGCTACGAGGCGCGCGTCGCAAGCCTCGCGGGTGGCTCGCAATTCGAACGGGTGGGGGCCTGGATCATGCATGCCGACCCGATCACCCGCAAGATCGCAGGGCTACTCGCGCCGTATATCGGCTGAACGCCAAAGCCATTACGAAAAAAGAAAGGGCTGCGCCGTTGCCGGGGCAGCCCTTTTCGCATGACCTGTCGGTCGCGTTAGCGCAGGCGCGCCACGTCGAGCCGGGTCAGGCCGATATCGTCCAGCGCGCGGTCGCTGAGCTTCATCAGCGCCTTGCGGGTGACGCGTGCGTCGTTCCAGTCGTGCAGGGCTGCGATCAGCGAGGTAAAGACGCTCGGTCGGGCGCTGCGGCTCATGCGGGTGTTGATATCCATCGAAGCCATGGGGGGGGGATCCTTCAGTTCACAAACTGCTCAAGTTTCGGGCAATACATCTTCTGAAGCGCAGATAAGACTGGCAGGGTGCGAAAACAATCTCAGTTTTGGCAGCCCCGCCATGCAGGAATCGCATGTGATATGAGGCCGGTTTTTGCATGCCCTCTGGCCGATGTTCCCTTTTCGTGCTAGTTCTTGCGAAACAACACGAGAACGAGGCAGGGCAAATGCGGGTGATCGGGATCGATCCGGGGTTACGCAATCTCGGATGGGGCGTAATCGAGATGGACGGATCGCGACTCAGGCACGTCGCGAACGGGATTCTCCACTCCGAAGGTAAGGATTTGGCAAAGCGCCTGCTGGTGCTGCACGAAGGGCTGAGCGCGGTCATCGCGACCCACACGCCTGAAGCGGCAGCGGTGGAGCAGACCTTCGTCAACAAGGACGCGGTGGCGACGCTGAAACTTGGGCAGGCGCGCGGCATTGCGCTTCTGGCCCCGGCGCAGGCCGGGCTCGAGGTCGGCGAATACGCTCCGAACGCGATCAAGAAAACGGTCGTCGGCGTCGGCCATGCCGACAAGACGCAGGTGCAGCATATGGTGCGCCATCAACTGCCCGGCGTGCAGTTCGAAGGCGCCGATCCGGCCGATGCGCTCGCCATTGCGATCTGCCACGCCTTCCACCTGCAATCGGCGGCTCGGATGAATGCGGCGCAGCTTTCCCGCGATGCCTTGGGCACAACCCAACGGAGGCGCGCATGATCGGTCGCATCGCAGGGGTCATCATTCACCGCGCGCTCGACCATGTCATGATCGACGTGCGCGGCGTGGGCTATGTCGTCCATGTCAGCCAGCGCACCGCTCAATCGTTACCGCCCGTGGGCGAGGCCTGCGCGCTCTATACCGATCTGCTGGTGCGCGAGGACCTGCTCCAGCTTTTCGGCTTCCCGACGCTCTTGGAGAAGGAATGGCACCGGCTGCTGACCTCGGTGCAGGGGATCGGCGCGAAAGCTTCGCTCGCGATCCTCGGCACGCTCGGCGCGGAGGGGCTGGGGCGTGCGATCGCGCTGGGCGACTGGTCGGCGGTGAAATCCGCCCCCGGCGTCGGCCCGAAGCTTGCCCAACGCGTCGTGCTGGAGCTGAAGGAGAAAGCTCCGACCGTCATGGCGATGGGGGCGGAGTTTACCGTCGATGCCACCCCCGAGGTGATCGAGGACGCGCCCGCCAAGAAGCCCGCGAAGAAAGCAGCGCCCGCTGCCACGCCGAAGGTCAACTTCACCGCCGAGGCGATCTCCGCGCTCACCAATCTCGGCTATGCGCCCTCGGACGCGGCCGGGGCCGTCGCGCAGGCCAATGACGACCCGGAGGTCACCGACACGGCGAAGCTGATCCGCGCGGCGCTAAGGCTCTTGGCCCCAAAGGATTGACCTCTTCCTCTTGGTAAAAATATCCCGGGGTGCGGGGCAGAGCCCCGCTTGCTCCCCTCCGCCAAAGGCGCGACAGTAAATGACGATGAGCGAACCCGATCCCACCCTGCGGCCCGACCGCCTGCCCGAAGACGCCGACCGCGCCCTGCGCCCGCAGGCGCTGGAGGAATTCACGGGCCAGGCCGAGGCCCGCGCCAATCTGCGCGTCTTCATCGAAAGCGCCAAGATGCGCAGCCAGGCGATGGATCACACGCTGTTCCACGGCCCGCCCGGTCTGGGCAAGACGACGCTCGCGCAGATCATGGCGCGCGAGCTGGGCGTGAACTTCAAGATGACCTCGGGGCCGGTGCTCGCCAAGGCGGGCGATCTCGCTGCGATCCTGACCAATCTCGAGGCGCGCGACGTGCTCTTCATCGACGAGATTCACCGGATGAACCCGGCGGTGGAGGAAGTGCTCTACCCCGCGATGGAGGATTTCGAGCTCGATCTGGTGATCGGCGAGGGCCCTGCCGCGCGCACTGTGCGGATCGAGTTGCAGCCCTTCACGCTGGTCGGCGCCACCACGCGACTCGGCCTGCTGACGACGCCGCTGCGCGACCGCTTCGGCATCCCGACACGGCTGCAATTCTACACCGAAGACGAGCTGGACTTGATCGTGACGCGCGGGTCGCGGCTTCTGGGTATCCCGTCCGACCCCGAGGGCACCCGCGAGATCGCCAAGCGCGCCCGGGGTACCCCGCGCATCGCCGGACGTCTGCTGCGCCGGGTCGTCGATTTCGCGCTGGTCGAAGGCGACGGGCGGCTGACTCGCGAGATCGCGGACCGCGCGCTGACGCGGCTTGGCGTCGACAATCTCGGTCTCGACGGGGCGGACCGGCGCTACATGATGCTGATGGCCGATCATTACGGCGGCGGGCCGGTGGGGGTGGAGACGCTCTCGGCCGCGCTGTCAGAAAGTCGCGACGCGATCGAAGAAGTCATCGAACCCTACCTGTTGCAACAGGGCCTGATCAGCCGCACCCCGCGTGGTCGGATGCTGGGCGCGCGGGCGTGGCGGCATCTGGGGCTCGAGGCACCGAAACCCGCCACCCCGCAGACGGACCTCTTTGGCGATGGCTGACCCCTTGGCACGTTTCGAGATCACCGAGGCGGAGATCGACCGCGTCGTGGCGCGCTTCTACGAGCGCGTGCGCAGCCACGCGATGCTCGGTCCGGTCTTTGCGGTGCATGTCACCGACTGGCCCACCCATGAGGACAAGGTCGCGCGGTTCTGGAAGAACGCGATCCTGCGCAAACCGGGCTATGATGGCTCGCCCATGCAGGTCCACCGCGCGGCAGGCAATGTGCGCCCGGGAATGTTTTCAACCTGGCTCGCGGAATTCGACAAGGTGCTGATCGAGGAACTGTCGCCCGAACAGGCGGCGGGTTGGTCGGCGCTCGCCCATCGCATCGGCATGAGCCTGCGGCAGGGCGTGGTCGAGCGTGAGACGCTTCCGGGCGGGATTCCGAAGCTGAAATAGGCGAGGGGGCTCTGCCCCCGCTCCTTCGGAGCCCGCCGGGATACTTCTGCCAAGAGGAAGAGGCTCAGTCCTCTTTCTTCCCGAACACGCCCGTCAGAGACCGGCCGATCAGATTGGTCACGCGCGGCTTTTGCAGCTTCCGGAAGGGCATCGGGCGGCAGACCTCCAGCGCGGCGATCCCGACCCGGGCGGTGAGTGCCCCGTTGATCACGCCTTCGCCGAAGCGGCGCGAGAGTTTCGAGACCAGATGGCCGCCGGTGACCGTCTCGATCAGATCGTCGCCCGCCGCCACCGCACCGGTCGCGACGAGATGGGTCATCACCGTGCGCGCCAGCCGGATCGAGCCGAGCGTGCCCGAGCGCCCGCCATAGATTTCCGCGATGCGCCGGATCATCCGGAGGTTTGCGGTGAGCGCGGTGAAGACGTCGGCCAGCGCCAGCGGCACGACGGCGGTCACCGTGGCGACGGTGCGCGCGGCAGCTTCGATCTCGAGCCGGGCGGTGGCGTCCAGCGGGCCCATCAGTTCAGTTTCTGCCAGTCCCATCAGCGTGTCGGTGTCGAGCACCTCGCCCGTTTGCTCGGCCAGCCGCTTGCGCGCCCAGTCCATCTCGGGCCGCGCGGCATAGAGGCCCGAGACATGGGCCGTGACCTTGCGCGCGCGGCTCAGATCATCTTCGCTCAGCGCTTCCGAGACTTCCTTATGGACCTTGTCGAGCCGCGCCAGCCGCGAGAAGGCGGCGATCTCGCGCCCGGTGATCAGTAGCGCGCCAAGCGCGAAGGCCGCGACCAGCGCGGTGCCGATCCAGCCGAGGATCGGATGGGTGGCAAACAGCCCGTCGATGAAACGCCAGAGCGCGACGGAGATCAGGAAGCCCACCAGCGCCACGCTCGCGCACCAGAAGAACCGTACGATGGGCGAGGTGCGCCGCGCCCCCAGCCGTGTCGCGATCTGCATGGCGCGGCCTTCGAGCCGCTCCTCGGTCGCATGCGGCATATCCTCGATCGGTGCGGCCTCGGCGGGCGAGGGCGCGTCCTCGATCTCGATCATCACCGGTTTTTTCATAGCTTGTCCCCGATCAGGAAATCGGCCGCGCGGTCGAGCCGGATATGCGGCGGGCCTTCGCCGGGTCGCAGGATTACCGGAGCCGGGGCGAAGTTCATGATCGAATAATCCTCGTCGAGCCACGTGGAGGCCCCTTGCGCCGCGGGCGAGAGAAGCTGCGCCGGGTCGGCGGGCAATTCGCCGGGATAGAGCGCGACCGACTTGCCACTCTCCAGCCGCCCGCGCACGGCCTGCAACTCCGCCCCGTCATGCGAGAGGGTTTCTTCCGTGGTGCTTCGCAGCGCCGCGATCGACAGGGCCAGTGTCTTCGCGCCCGCGAAATCGGCCCGGTCCTTGGCCTCGCGCAGCAGCGCGCCGGTGATCGCGGTCAGGCGGGCGTGTTGGGTGTGGTGCAGGTGATCGGCCTTGGTGGCGGCGAAGAGGATCTTCTCCACCCGCTTGCCGCCGATCAGCGAGGTCAGCCAGCTTGCGCGTCCCGGTCGGAAGGCCGCCAGAATATCGGCCATCGCCTGGCGCAGATCGTCGAGCGCGGCGGGCCCGGAATGGATCGCGCCCAGCACGTCGACCAGCACCACCTGTCGGTCGATCTTGGCGAAATGGTCGCGGAAGAAGGGGCGCACGACCTCGCGTTTATAGGCGTCGTAGCGGCGCTCCATCTCGCGCCGGAGCGAGCCGCGCGGGGCGTCGCCCGCAGGCAGCGGCGCGAAGGTTAGCGCAGGCGATCCGGCCATCTCGCCGGGCAGCAGGAAGCGCCCCGGCGTGCAGTCGGAGAATCCCGCATCGCGCGCAGCGACCAAATAGCGGGTGAAGCCCGCCGCCAGCGCCTTGGCCTGCGGCTCGGTGAATTCGGCCGTGCCATCCGTCGCCTCGGATTGCGCCAGATATTCCGCGCCTTGAGGGCGGTTCGGGAGACGCGCCAGCGCCTCCGCCGACCACTCGGCATAGCTTTTGTCCATCAGCCCGAGATCGAGCAGCCATTCGCCGGGGTAATCCACGATATCGAGATGCACGACGCGCGGCCCGCGCACCGCGCCCAGCATCCCGCGCGGCTGGATGCGGAAGGACAGCCGCAGCTCCGAGACGGCGCGCGTGCCCTCGGGCCAATGCGGCGACGGGCCGGTCAGCGCGGCAAGGTGACTCTCATAATCGAAACGTGGCACTGTATCGTCGGGCTGCGGCTGCAGATAGGCAGCGGTGATATCCGACGCCGATCCCAGCGCAGGCATCCGCCCGCGATCCAGCAGGTTCGCGACCAGCGAGGTAATGAACACGGTCTTGCCCGCGCGCGACAGCCCCGTCACGCCGAGCCGGATCACCGGTTCGAACAGCGCCTCCGAGACCGAATGGCCCATGCCCTCGATCCCGCGTGTGATCCCGTCCGCAATGTCGGAAATGCCCAAAGCCCGGCCCCTCACTCTCGTTCACGGACAAGATAAGCAGCGGAGAGTGTTAATGAAAGAGAGGGCGGACACGCGGCCCGCCCTCTGTATCTTTCCTCCGCCCCGGATCGGTCTCAGACCGCGAGACAGATATATTTCATCTCGAGATAATCCTCGACGCCGTGATGCGACCCCTCGCGGCCCAGGCCGGACTGCTTCACGCCGCCGAACGGGGCGAGCTCGGTCGAGATCAGGCCGGTGTTCACACCGACGATCCCGTATTCCAGACCTTCCTGAACGCGGGTGATGCGGCCCACGTCGCGGGCGTAGAAATAGCTCGCAAGGCCGAAGATCGTGTCATTGGCCTTGGCGATCGCCTCCTGCTCGGTCTCGAATTTGAAGAGCGGGGCGACGGGGCCGAAGGTTTCCTCATGCGAGACCTTGGCCTCCTGCGTGACCCCGGTCAGCACGGTCGGCTGGAAGAAGGTGCCGCCCATTTCGTGACGTTCGCCGCCGGTGACGATCGAGCCGCCATGATCGAGCACGTCCTGAATATGCTCCTGCACCTTCTTGACCGCGTCCTCGTTGATCAGCGGACCGGCCTCGACGCCTTCCTTGAGACCGTCGCCCACCTTGAGGGCGTTGACGGCCTTGGCCAGCTTCTCGGCGAAGGCGTCATAGACCCCGGACTGGACATAGATGCGGTTGGCGCAGACGCAGGTCTGACCGTTATTGCGGAATTTCGACGCCATCGCGCCTTCGACCGCGGCGTCGAGATCGGCGTCGTCGAACACGATGAAGGGCGCGTTGCCGCCCAGTTCCATCGAGCATTTCATCACCTGATCCGCCGCCTGACGCAGCAGGATGCGGCCCACCTCGGTCGAGCCGGTGAAGGTCAGCTTGCGCACCGTGTGGTTCTCGCAGAATTCCTTGCCGATATCGGAGGCTTTCGCGGAGGTGATGACCGAGAGGATGCCTTTGGGCAGGCCCGCGCGTTCGCCCAGCACCGCCATCGCCAGCGCCGAAAGGGGCGTCTCGGAGGCCGGGCGGCAGACGAAACCGCAGCCCACGGCGAGCGCCGGGCCCGCCTTGCGCGCGATCATCGCGTTGGGGAAGTTCCAGGGCGTGATCGAGGCGGCGACCCCGATCGGCTGCTTAATTACGGTGATCCGCTTGTCGCGCTGATGGCCCGGGATCGTCTCGCCATAGACCCGCTTGGCCTCTTCGCCGAACCATTCGATGAAGCCTGCGCCATAGGCGATCTCGCCCTTCGCCTCGGCGAGCGGCTTGCCCATCTCGGCGGTCAGGATCGCGCCGAGGTCGTCCTGGTTCTCCATCATCAGGTCGTACCATTTGCGCATGATCTGCGCGCGTTCCTTGCCGGTGCGCGCGGACCAGTCCTTCATCGCCTCCTCGGCGGCGGCGATGGCGCGGGCGGTTTCGGCGCGGCCCAGATCGGGCACGGTGCAGATCACGTCACCCCGCGCGGGGTTGGTCACGTCGAAGGTGGTGCCGTCATCGGCATCGACCCATTCGCCCGCGACGAGGGCCTTGGTCACCAGAAGCGAGGGATCCTTTAGGATGGATTTGAGGTCGGTCTTGTCGTCGAGCATGATGTCCTCCGAAGGGCTGGATGGGTCGTCCGGTCAATGCGCCGGGCTTTTTGATGTTCCGTAACGGCTGCGCCAGCAGGGCTGCAGATCGCCGGGTTGTTCTTTGGCTTCATAGATGGCGCGGGCGATGGCGCGGGCAAGCACGCATGACGCCGCATGGCCAAGCTGGAACGGATCGCGGAGCGGATCGGCCAAGGGCTTCTCGCCGGTCGCGGCAGCGAAGATCAGATCGCCATCCATCGGCGTATGCGACGGCACGATGGCCCGCGCCATGCCGTCATGGGCAGCCGTGGCCATGCGCTGCGCCTGCGCTTGGGTGAGCGCGGCGTCGGTTGCGACGATGGCGATGGTGGTGGCCTCGCCCTGACGTTTCATCGGTTCGGGCTCGGCGCTGGGATCATGGTTTGGCGCAGGGCCGAAACCGCCGAACTCGCCCGCGATTTCCCAAGGTGCGGCCCAGAAATGCGGGCCCTCGCCGACGGTCACCGAGCCAAGCGCGTTCACCGCCACCAGCGCGCCGACCGTGAAGCCGCTCTCTAATACAGCCGAAGCCGAGCCAAGCCCGCCTTTGAAAGTCCCGGTCATCGCGCCAAAGCCCGCCCCGACGCTGCCGATCTCGAACCGCTCTGTGGCCGCCTCGAGCGCCGCGCGCCCAAGCCCGGGATAGGGCGTCTCGGTCCAACTCTTGTCGCCACCGTTGAGCAGATCGAACAGGATCGCGCCGGGCACGATCGGCACGCGCTGATCGCCCACCGCGAAACCGCGCCCTTGCGCGCGCAGCCCTGCCATCACCCCGTCGCAGGCGCCAAGCCCGAAGGCCGAGCCGCCCGAGAGCACAAGCGCATCGACCTCCTGCACCAGCTTGTCCGGCGCCAGAAGATCGGTCTCCCGCGTCCCCGGCGCGCCGCCCATCACCTGCACCGCTGCCGTGAAGGGGCGCTCGCCGACCAACACGCTCACGCCCGAGCGCAGGCCCACGTCCGCAGCATTGCCCACACGCAGCCCGGCGATATCGGTGATCAGATTGTTCGGCCCTGCCTTCATCTTCCTCTTGGTCCAAATATCCTGGGGGTTTGGGGGCAACGCCCCCAACTCAACGCCCTGCGTTCAGATACAACGCCCGCCATCGACCTCCATCGCGACGCCGGTGATCATGCTCGCCTCGTCCGAGCACAAAAACAGCGCCGCGTTCGCCATGTCCTCGGGCGTCGAGAACCGCCCCAGCGGGATGGTCGAGAGAAACTTCGCGCGGATTTCCGGCGTGTCCTCGCCCATGAAGCTTTTCAGAAGCGGGGTCTCTCCGGCGACCGGGTTGATCGCGTTGACGCGGACCCCGGAGGGCGCAAGCTCCACCGCCATCGCGCGGGTCGCGGTGATCATCCAGCCCTTCGAGGCATTGTACCAGCTCAGGTTCGGCCGCGGGCTGACGCCGGCGGTGGAGGCCACGTTCAGGATCGCGCCCGCGCCGCGCGCTTTCATCCCCGGCACGATATGGCGCGCGGTCAGATAGACCGATTTCGCGTTCACGGTGAGGACGCGGTCGAACTCCTCCTCGGTCACCTCCTCCATCGGTTTGGGCAGATGGGTGGTCCCTGCGTTGTTCACGAGAATGTCGATCTGCCCGAAGGCCTCGCGCGCGGCCTGCGCCAGTTCAGCGACATCTGCATCGCGGCTGACATCCACGGTGCAGGCCACGCCGCCGATCTCGTCGGCGATGGCCTGCGCGGCCTCGGCGTTGAGATCCGCGACCAGAACCCGCGCACCCTCGGCGGCGAAGCGGCGCGCGATCCCCGCGCCGAAGCCTGACCCGGCGCCGGTGACGATCGCGCTTTTGCCTTCCAGTCTCATCGGTGCTCCTCCTCGGGGCCTACTGTTGTCGCAGGACACATCGGGTGCAAGGGGGCTCTGCCCCCGGTCTGGCGGCCCTTCGCTTGCGCTTCGGGCGTTCGCCGGGGCGTCCTTCCACTGGAAGGTCGCTGATCCCGCCTCACCCCCGAGATATTTCCGCCAAGCCGAAACCCTCAGCCATGCCAGGCGGCGACGGTTTTCAGGGTGGAGAAGCCGTAGAGCGCCTCGAACCCTTTCTCGCGCCCGTGCCCGGATTTGCCGATGCCGCCGAAGGGAAGCTCCACGCCCCCGCCCGCGCCGTAATTGTTCAGAAAGACCTGTCCGGCGCGCAGACGGCGGGCGAGCCGCATCGTCCGCCCGCCATTCTCCGACCAGACCGAGGCGACGAGCCCGTAGTCTGTGCCATTCGCGATGGCGACGGCCTCTTCTTCGTCCTCGAAGGGGATGACGATCTGAGCCGGGCCGAAGATTTCCTCCTGCGCGAGCCGATGCGCGCTGTGGCCGCCGCCGATCAGGGTCGGCGCGACGTAATGGCCGCCTGCGGGGACGTCCTCGGCGATCCGACCTTGGGCGGCGATAGTGAGGTCGGAGGCAAGCGCCAGATAGCCCTCGACGATCTCTTTCTGCCGCCCCGAGATCAGCGGGCCGAGGTCGTGATCGCCAAGCGCGGGCCCCGCCGTCAGGCCACGATAGCGCGCGGCCATTTTCTCCAGCACCTCGTCATAGCGCGAGCGCTGCACGAGGATGCGCGAGGAGGCCGAGCAGGTCTGCCCGGCGTTCTGGATGCCTGCGTTCACGAGGAAGGGCAGCGCACGGTCGAGATCGGCATCGGCGAAGACGAGCTGCGGGGATTTGCCGCCAAGCTCCAGCGTGACGGGCACGGCATTCACTGCGGCGGCGGCCTGAATGTGCTGGCCGACCGCGACCGATCCGGTGAAGGAAATATGCTGGATGCCGGGATGGGCTGAGAGCGCGGCCCCGGCCTCCTCTCCCAGACCCGGCACGATATTGAGCGCCCCGGCTGGCATCCCCGCTTCTTGCGCGATCCGCCCGAAGGCCAGCGCGGTGAGCGAGGCTTCCTCGGCAGGTTTCACGACCGCCGCGTTGCCCATCGCCAGCGCCGCTGCGACCGAGCGTCCAATGATCTGCATCGGGTAGTTCCACGGCACGATATGTGCAGTCACGCCATGCGGCTCGCGCAGCGTGTAGGCGGTGTAGCCGTTGAGATAGGGGATCGTCTCGCCCATCACCTTGTCGGCGGCCCCGCCATAGAATTCGAGATAGCGCGCCAGTGCCGCGACATCGGCGCGCGCCTGCGTCAGCGGTTTGCCGACATCGAGCGCCTCGATCACGGCGAGATCCTCGGCATGGGCCAGCACGAGCCCGGACATCTTCAGCAGGAGCCGCCCGCGCTCTGCCGCGCTCAGCTGTCCCCATTCGCCTGCAAGCGCCGCCTGTGCGGCCTCGACCGCCGCGTCGATCTCCGGCTTGCCGCCCCGGGCGATCTGCGCCATCTCGCGACCATCCGAGGGGCATTCCACGGGAAGGCGCGCATCGGGCTTGCGCCAGACGCCTCCGATCAACATCTCCTCGGGGTCGAACCAAAGCGGCAAACTCATGCGCGGCACCTCCTCTTGTCACGCGATTTCGCAGCACGCTCGGCGCGCGCGCGCGGAAAATCAAGAGGGCAGGAATCTGCCGGGGTGAGCCTGATCACATTCATGTGAGTGTGAGTGGAGGGAACTTTCCCCTATCTAGCCCCTTGAATGACGGAACCGGGCCGAAGGCCCACCGGAAAAAGAGACAGGAAATTGCAAGTGACCGCGAGTTATTCGACGCTCAAACGCGCAATCCGCCCGGCCATGCTCTTCGGGCTGGCTGGCATCTTGGCTGCCTGCGCGAGTGCGCCGGAACAGCGCTATGCGCAACCGACCCAGTCGACGAAGGCCGTGCCCGCCGAATATCAGGCGCGCGAAGATGACGGGAAAACCATCCCGGCGATCAGTCCGAAATATCTGGTGGAGCGCAACCGCCGCCAGGTCGTGCCCTATCACGGGCCCGAGGCTGTCGGGACGATCGTCGTCGATCCCTATGCGCGTTTCCTCTACTACATCACCGCGCCGGGCAAGGCAGAGCGCTACGGCGTCGCAGTCGGTCGCGATGGCAAGACCTTCTCGGGGGATGCCACGATCAAGCGTAAGCAGGAATATCCGAGCTGGACGCCGACGCAGAACATGATCCAGGAAGATCCCGACCTCTACGGGCCGCTGAAAGACGGTCTGCCGGGTGGTCTGGACAACCCGCTGGGCGCGCGTGCGCTCTATCTCTACCAGGGTAATCGGGATACCTATTACCGCATCCACGGCACGATGGATCCGTCCTCGATCGGGCGTGCGACCTCGGCTGGCTGTATCCGTCTGTTCAATCAGGACATCATCGACCTGTTCGCGAAAGTGCCGAAGGGCACGCCGGTGAAGGTGCGCAGCCGCGCCGAGAGCCTCGAGATGGAAGGTCCGGTCGTGCAGCTGCATTCGGGCTATGTGGTCTCCGCCTATAATCAGGTGGCGATCAACGAGGACGAGGCCGCGTGGAAAGCCGGCCAGATCCCCGATCAGCAGAAGGTCGAGGAAGAGCAGCATCAGGCGTCGGTTGCGATGGCCCAAGAGGTCGGCGGCTCGGGCGAGACTGCCAGCTCCACCGTCGATTGCGGCTATTCCGGCACCGGCACCTGCGTCGATACCACCAACTGATCGAGCCGATCTTTTCGGAAAAATATTCACGGCGCGGGGGCAACCTCGCGCCGTTTTTCTTGGGCCGCGACGCCTCCAGAGCCGCGCCAAATGACGCGATACGCGCCCCGATGCCGCAGCGTTTGCGCGTTCACGTCTTTCCTTGCGGGCCGGGTGACGCTAGGACTCGCGCGCAAGCAGATCAGGAGGATGCCATGAGCGTCACCGGAACCACGCGGCAGAAAATGCCCGCAGATATTCTCGCGATGAAGGGCGGCGCGCCGATCGTTTGCCTGACCGCCTATACTACGCCGATTGCGAAACTGGTCGACAGCCATTGCGATCTCGTGCTGGTCGGCGACTCGGTGGGCATGGTGCTCCACGGGCTGCCCTCGACGCTGGGCGTGACGATGGAGATGATGATCCTCCACGGCCAGGCGGTCGCACGCGGGCTGTCGAACGCGCTGATGGTGATCGACATGCCGTTCGGGTCGTATGAGGAAAGCCCGGCGCAGGCGTTCCGCAACGCGTCGCGCTTGATGGCCGAGACCGGCGCGGGGGCGGTGAAGCTCGAAGGTGGGGCGCATATGGCCGAGACCATCGCCTTTCTGACCGCGCGCGGTATCCCGGTGCAGGCCCATATCGGGCTGACCCCGCAATCGGTGAACACGCTGGGCGGCTACAAGGTGCAGGGCCGCGGCGACAGCCGGGCGCGTCTGGTCAAGGATGCGAAGGCGGTGGCCGAGGCGGGTGCGTTCTCGGTGGTGCTCGAGAAAGTGCCGCAGGGGCTGGCCGACGAGATCACCGCGATGGTCGCTATCCCCACCGTCGGCATCGGCGCGGGCGCGGGCTGCGACGGGCAGGTGCTGGTGGTCGATGACATGCTGGGCCTCTTCACCGATTTCAAACCGAAATTCGTCAAGCGCTTCGGCCAGCTCGGTCAGGAAGCCGAAGCCGCCGTCGCCGATTACGCAGCCGAGGTGCGCGACCGCAGCTTCCCGGCAGCCGAGCACAGCTTCGCCGACGAGGTGAAGAAATGACGCAGGTGATCCGCAAGGCCGCCGAACTGCGCGACAAGGTGGCGGCGTGGAAACGCTCGGGGATGCTGGTCGGTGTGGTGCCGACGATGGGTGCGCTGCACGACGGCCACCTCAGCCTCGCCCGCGCCGCGCGCAAGCAATCGGACCGCGTGATCGTGACGGTCTTCGTGAACCCGATGCAGTTCAACAACGCCTCGGATCTCGACAAATACCCGCGCGACGAGGCGCAGGATCTGGCGCTTCTGGAAGCCGAAGGGGTCGACGTGCTCTTCGCGCCGGGCGTGGACGAGGTCTATCCCGACGGGTTCGCGACCACCGTGTCCGTCGCGGGCATCACCGAGCCGCTGGAGGGCGCGTTCCGGCCCGGCCATTTCGATGGCGTGGCGACGGTCTGCTCGAAGCTCTTCGGCATGACGCAGGCGGGGCGCGCGTTCTTCGGCGAGAAGGACTGGCAGCAATTGCAGGTGGTCCAGCAGCTCACCCGCGATCTCAACATGCCGATCCGCATCATCGGCTGCCCGACCATCCGCGAAGAGGACGGTCTGGCGATGTCCTCGCGCAATGTGCGGCTGACGGCTGAGGAGCGCGAACTGGCGCCGCGTCTGCATACGGTGATGCAGGAGACTGCTGCGAAGATCCGCGACGGCGTGCCTGTCGAGGGCGCGCTCAACGATGCGAAAGCCGAGCTGAAAGACGCGGGCTTCGGCGCGCTCGATTATCTCGAACTGCGCACGGTCGACGGGCTGAAACCCGCGACGGACCTGTCGCAACCGGCGCGGATGCTCGTCGCGATCTGGCTGGGCGATGTGCGCCTGATCGACAATATCGCCGTCTGAGGTCGAGAGGGGGCGCGGCCCCCGCGGCTCCGCCGCCCCCCGGGATATTTCGACAAGAGCGAAGAAGGAGGGAATGCTCCTTCCCCTTGGTCCAAATATCCCGGGGTGAGGCGCGGCACGCGTCGAGGGGCAGCGCCCCTAGGGACCCAGCAGTTCTGCCAGAACCAGCGCCATGACCTTCGCGCTGTCGGCCATATCCTCGATACCGACCCATTCGTCGGGCTGATGGGCGAGCTCCAGAAGGCCCGGCCCGTAGGCGATGCAATTCTGCAGCCGCCCGATCCGGTCGATATGTTTCTGGTCATAGGTGCCGGGCGAGACTACATAAGCCGCCTCGCGGCCCAGCACCGCCTCGATCGCCGCGGCGGTGGAGCGCACGATCGGCGCGCCCTTGTCGGTCATCGTGGGCTGCACCTCGAACAGGTCGCGGATTTCATAGCGGAAGCTCGGACGCTGGGCTTTCACGCGCTCCATCAGGTCGATGATCTCGGTCTTCACCTCGGCGAGGTCTTCCTCGATCAGAAAGCGCCGGTCGATCACGATGCGGCAGCGATCGGCGACGCAGGGCGTGGGCAGGCCGGTGTAATCTGCCCCTTCTTCCGGCGCGCCGCCATGGATCGAATTGACGTTCAGCGTCGAGGCCCGCGCGCCTTCGGGGATCACGGGCATCTCGGTCTGCTTGCCCAGAAGGAGCGGGTAGAGCGTCTCCTCCATCTCGCTGAGAACGGCGCTCATATGGCGGATCGCGCTGTCGCCGAGAAACGGCATCGAGCCATGCGCGATACGGCCATGGGTCTCGATCTCGGCCCACCAGACGCCGCGATGGCCGAGGCAGATCTGGTCCTTGTGCAGCGGCTCGGGGATGATGACATGCTGCAGGCGGGTGGGATCGAAGCGGCCCTGCTCGGCCAGATAGGCCACGCCGCCATAGCCGCCCGATTCCTCGTCGGCAGTGGCGGAAATCTCGATACTGCCCGCGAAATCGGGGCAGGTGTCGAGGAACGCCTCCGCCGCGATCACCGAGGCCGCCAGCCCGCCTTTCATGTCGCAGGAACCGCGCCCGTAGATGCGGTCTCCGTCGATCTCGGCCCCAAACGGGTCGCGGGTCCAGCCATGGCCGATCTCGACCACGTCGTGATGCGAGTTGAAATGCACGCAGTCGCCGGGGCGCGCGCCCTCGATGCGGGCGACGAGGTTCCAGCGCGGATAGGTCTCGCTGTCGCCGGGCGCGCCATGGGCGCGGATCAATTCGGTCGTGAAGCCGCGTTCGGAGAGATAGGCGGCGAGAAAATCGCAGATTTCGCGGTAATTGCGCCCCGGCGGGTTCAGCGTCGGGATGCGGATCAGTGCCTGGGTCAGCGCGATCAGTTCGTCGCGGCGCGCGTCGATGGCGGATTTCAGGCGGGTGGCGAGGTCCATGCCCAAGGCTAGCGCCGGGCGCTGCCGCCGGCCAAGCGAAAACGCAAGGTTTGAAAACACATGGCTTTTACCGCCCCCGCGCGCTATTGCGGTGCAAATTCCTACGGAGGGACCGGATGAACCTGTTCTTGGCCTTCGCACTCGTGCTTTGCATTGCGGTCGGAGGGTGGCTGTCGAAATACGACTGGGCGAAGCTTTTGGCGCTGGTGCCCGTCGCGATGATCGTGCCCGCTTTCTATATGACCGGCACCGCCTGCGGTGCGGGCTTCGTGCTGCATTTCTTCTCCGACACGGCAAGCTGCTCGAACGGCTATGTGCCGCGCCAGATGTTCGCCGCGACCTATGTGCTCGCGCTGATTCCGGTCGCGGCTTCGGCCATCGTGATCAAGCTGATCCGGATCGGCATGGCGCGCCGGAAGGGCTGATCTGGTCAACCGTGCCGCCGCGGCCTAGGCTTGCGACAGCGAGGGGCAAGGAGGGCGCGCGATGCTGGCCTTCATTCGACTGGCGATCTTCGGGCTGATCGTGCTGACGGTCCTGTTCTGGCTGGTGCGTCTCTATGCCCGGTCGGTCCGGCGCGAGGCGCTGGAAGAGGATTGGAACGAGGCCGCCGCCGAGGGCCGTGCCGAGACCACGCGCGATACCTTCGTCGAGGCCGGGATGCGGGACTATGAGAAAAGCCTGCTGCGTAAGCTGATCTGGCTGGTCTATGTCCTGCCGATCGTCGTGGTGGGGCTCATTATCTATCTGATGAATTACAGGTGAGAATCCGATGCGTTACGTGAAATGGGGCTTCTGGCTGGTCGTGATCGGCTTCGTCGCGGTGTTCCTGCATTACAACCTGCCGCGCCATGACATCGTGCGGATCGTCGGCACAGAGGTGCGCCGCGTCGATTTCGGCGAGAACTCGATCTTCTGGGCTGCGCCTGACGTCGGCACCGCGAGTGCGACCAGCCGCGACGTGCGTTTCATCAACTCGGTGCGTCCCAACGGCAAGACACTGGTCTTCCGCAACGAGGATACCGGTTGGGGCTGGCCGCCCTATTTCAAACTCGACAGTTCGGATCTGCAGGCGCAGGCGGAGTCACTGATCTCGACCTCGGCCGATCCGATCTGGGTATCGGTGACGCGATATGGCTGGCGCTCGCGCTGGCTAACGATCTACCCAAACGCGGTCGGGCTGAAGGTCGTGCCGGGGCCGGATACGCGGATCATTCCCTGGGGCAGCATCATCATCCTGACGCTTCTGGTGATTGTCTTGCTGACGATCCGGGCGATGTGGCGACAGTTCCGCCAACGCTCGATCGACCCGTTATTCGAGGATGCGAGTGAGGCCTGGGACGACGCCGAAGAGGGCGCGAAAGGCTGGTTCGACCGCTTCATCGGGCGCAAGTGAGACGCGGGTGCAAGGCCGGCAGGCCGCGCCCGACTCAGACCGACGCCTAAACGCAAAAGCCCCGCCACTGGAAGGCGGGGCTTTCGATAATCAGGCGATCTGCGCTTACGCGTTGGCGGCGCGGATCTGCTCGGCGGCGTCCTTGTTGAAGCTCACGCCCTTGGTCTCGAACAGCTGGTCCAACTCGCCCGAGAGGGTCATCTCGGTGATGATGTCGCAGCCGCCGACGAATTCGCCTTTGACGTAGAGCTGCGGGATGGTCGGCCAGTCCGAATAGTCCTTGATGCCCTGGCGGATGTCCTGATCCGCGAGCACGTTGACGTCCTTGTAGGTCACGCCCATGAAGTTGAGCACGCCCGCGACGCGGCTCGAAAACCCGCATTGCGGCATGTCCTTGGTGCCCTTCATGAAGAGAACGACGTCATTCTCTGAGATTTGCTGGGCGATTTGGTCTTGCGCGTTCATCTTCCGTATCCTTCGGTTTGCCTTCGCCGCGACGGAGTCCGCGAAGGCCATGTTTCAGAAGCCGGGGAATGCCCCGGAAAAATATGCAAAACACCCGGAGCCCGCGCCCGATCGCGTAGAGCAGCAGCAACGCAAGCCCGAGTGTATCCATCGTGTCATTCGGGCGCTTTGGTGGTCAAAGCGAGCGCGTGCAGCACTCCGTTCGGCCCGTCCATCGCCCCTTTGAGCGCGGCATAGACCGCGCGCTGTTGCTGGACGCGGTTCTTGCCGCGGAAGCTCTCGTCGATGACCTCCGCCGCCCAATGATTCCCGTCCCCGGCGAGATCGGTGATCGTGATCTTGGCATCGGGGAATTCGGCCCGGATCAGGGCTTCGATGTCATGGGCTTCCATTGCCATAAATAGGGCTCCTCGTCCTTTGCCGCAAACTTAAGTGGCGCGGCGGCTGGCTGCAAGGGGATGCGCAGGGGCGCGGGCCTATGCGGTGGCCGCTGGCGGGTGCAATCGCGACAGGAAAAACATGAGCGTCGCGATGACCACGCTGCCGATGAACATCGCGGCGGCTCCGGCGGCCGTTACGGGCAGGGAATGGCCCGGTGCGCCGATCTCTCCGGCGAGCAGGAAGCACATGTTGATGTCGATCCCCATCAGCGTGGTGCGAGGATGGGCGCGCAGCAGCGCACCGCCCGCGATGAAGGCGAAGGCGAGGATCAGAAGCTCGGTCTGATCGCCGCCCGACAGATGCGTGAGCCCGCGATAGGCGACTGCGGCGAGCACCCCAAGCGCGACACCGGGCACAAGGAAGCGCACGGCAGGGCGCGGATTCGGCATGGAGCCCAGCACCGAGGAGAAGACGATCACCGAAAGCGCGGCGGCTGTTGCGGCGGGATGGGTGAAATGGGCGTCGATCAGCGTGGCCCCGCCCGTGAGCACCGCCACCGCCGCCATGCGCAGCCAAAGCTGCTGGACGAAATGCGGGTTCGGCCGCGGCGGCATCGGCGCGCGACGGGCGGGCGTGAAGAGCCAGTTCACCGCCGTCACCGAGATGACGCCCAGAAGGGTGCAGGCGACCCGGTCGAGCGCGAGCGGTATCGCATCCGCCCCCATCCCCAGCGCGGGCATCACCACCACGCCGATCGTGATCGCCATCAGCGTGAAGCCATAGGCCCAATGCGTCCCGATCCGGTAGGCGATGCCGACGCCGATGGCTGCGGTCAGTGCCACGGTCAGCGCGATTCCCGGCACGGGCAGCCAAGTCAGAGCGGCGATCCCGATACTGGCGCCGACCAAGGTGCCTGCGACCCGCAGCACCGCGCGCAGCGCCATGTCTTCGCGATGGGGTTGGATCACGACCCAGACGGGCATGGCCGCCCAATAGATATTGGTCAGGCCCAGTAACCGGGCGGCAGTCAGGGCAAGCGTCGCGGCGAGAAACAGCCGGGCGGCATAGGCGAGGGTGGAACTGGTCAAAGCGGGAACCTGAAATCGGTGGATCGCCGCGACATTAGCTTGTGCGCGGGCGGTAAAAAACCGCCCGGCGCGCATGTCCGCCCTGCGTCAGGTCACAGAACTCAGGCGTCGATCGCCGCTTTGAAGGCCGTGCGATAGAGGTTCGACAGCTCCTCCAGCGGGGCGCTGTCCGAACCGAAGCCGACCGTGTCGCCGCCGAAGCGACCCACGGTGTAAAGCGGCACCTCGGCCTTGCGGGCGGCGACCATCAGCGCCTCCGCCTGGTCGAAGGAGCAGGCCACGAGGTAGCGGCCCTGATCCTCGCCGAAGAGCGTCGCGATGTCGTCAGCCTCGAGAGTGACGCCCAGACCGGCTTCTTCCGCCATCTCGAAAGCTGCGAGCGCGAGCCCGCCATCCGACAGATCGCTTGCGCCTTTGACCAGCGCGCGGTTCTCGCGCAGGAACTCGCCATTGCGTTTCTCGACGTCGAGATCGACCTCGGGCGCGTCGCCCGACTCGAGCCCGAAGGCCTCAAATGCCAGCGCGGATTGATCGAGGTGCCCCTTGGTCTCGCCAATCACCATCGCCACGTCGCCCGCCGTCGGCAGGCCCGCGATCAGCTCGTCGAGCGAGCTCAGCAGACCGACCGCGCCGATGGTCGGCGTGGGCAGGATGCCGGTGCCGTCGGTTTCGTTGTAAAGCGAGACGTTGCCCGACACGATCGGCATGTCGAGCGCGCGCACGGCGGCGTCGATGCCTTTGATGGCGCCCACGAACTGGCCCATGATCTCGGGCTTCTCGGGATTGCCGAAGTTCAGGTTGTCGGTGGAGGCCAGCGGCTTGGCGCCCACGGCGGTCAGGTTGCGATAGGCTTCGGCCACCGCTTGCTTGCCGCCCTCAAAGGGGTTCGCCTTGACGTAGCGCGGGGTCACATCGGCGGTGAAGGCCAGCGCCTTGTCGGTGCCGTGCACGCGTACGACGCCCGCGCCGAGACCCGGACGGCGCACCGTGTCGCCCATCACCTGCGTGTCGTATTGCTCATAGACCCAGGACTTGTGCGCGTAGTTCGGCGAGCCGATCAGCGCTTTCAGCGCATCGATCGCACCGATCTCGGGTAGCGCCTCGCCAGCGGTCGCGACGGGCGTCTCGACCCAAGGGCGATCGTATTCGGGGGCTTCCGAGGACAGTTTCGACAGCGGAACGTCGGCTTTCACCTCGTTGCCATGCATGATCAGGAAGCGGTCCTCCGCGATGGTCTCGCCGACGATGGCGAAATCGAGATCCCATTTCACGAAGATCTCGCGCGCGATGTCTTCCTTCTCGGGGTTGAGGACCATGAGCATCCGCTCCTGGCTCTCCGACAGCATCATCTCATAGGCGGTCATCGCAGCTTCGCGCTGCGGCACCGCATTGAGGTTGAGCTTCACGCCCAGCCCGCCCTTGTCGCCCATCTCGACCGCCGAACAGGTCAGGCCCGCGGCCCCCATGTCCTGAATGGAGATCACCGCGCCGGTCTGCATCAGCTCGAGGCAGGCTTCCATCAAGCATTTCTCGGTGAAGGGGTCGCCGACCTGAACGGTGGGGCGCTTTTCCTCGATTGTGTCGTCGAACTCGGCCGAGGCCATGGTCGCGCCGCCGACGCCGTCGCGACCCGTCTTGGCACCCAGATAGACGACCGGCATGCCGATGCCCGACGCGGCTGAGTAGAAAATCTTGTCGGCATCCGCGAGGCCCGCCGCGAAGGCGTTCACGAGGCAGTTGCCGTTATAGGAGGGGTGGAAGCGCACTTCGCCGCCCACGTTCGGCACGCCGAAGCAGTTGCCGTAGCTGCCCACGCCCTCGACCACGCCTTTTACGATATGGGAGGTTTTCGGGTGGTCGGGCATCCCGAAGCTCAGGCTGTCCATCGCGGCCACCGGGCGTGCGCCCATGGTGAACACGTCGCGCAGGATGCCGCCCACGCCGGTCGCTGCACCCTGATGCGGTTCGATATAGGAGGGGTGGTTGTGGCTCTCCATCTTGAAGACCACGGCCTGCCCGTCGCCGATATCGACAACGCCCGCATTCTCGCCCGGACCGCAGATGACCTGATCGCCCTCGGTGTGCAGCGTGCGCAGCCATTTCTTCGACGACTTGTAGGAGCAGTGCTCGTTCCACATCGCCGAGAAGATCCCGAGCTCGGTGAAAGTCGGCTCGCGTCCGATGATCTCGAGGATCCGGTCGTACTCGTCGGGTTTCAGGCCATGGGCTGCGATGAGATCAGGCGTGATCTGCGGCTCGTTCATGAGGATCCTCCGGCATCGGCTTCGCCGCCCCTATTAGGCGAATATGTGCAGGGGGAAAAGAGAGGCCGGACGTTGCGGAAAGAAAAAACGCGAGGCCCGAAGGCCCCGCGTCGTAAAAGCGCGTATCAGGTGTCGCCCGGATTACGAGCGCATGTCCACCTGCGTCTCGAGATTGGTCAGCAGTTCCGACACGGTCCAGCCGAGCTTGACCTGACCATTGGCGGCTGCGCCTTTCGGCACGTTGATCTTGAAGAGCGACACGGTGGTGTCGAGCTTCGGCGAGGTGCGGATATAGACGGTGTCGTAGCCGTCATTCGCCTCGACCTTCTCGATCATGCCGATGATGTTGCCGTCGACGCTCATCGCCTTGTCTTCGGCATTGGCGGCGGTTTTCATGCCCGTGATGCCGGCTTCGTCGGTCAGCTGGCGCTGCGCGGGGATCATCTCCTCCCCCATCGAGGTGCTGTCGAACTCGGCGGTGCCGGTCTTCACGTCGGTGATGCCGTACTGGTCGGTCGACTCGAAGGTGTTCGACGAGGTCACCGCAGGCGGCGTACCCATCGAGGTTTCCTGACCCGGCACTGCGCCAACGCGATAGTCGGCGATGCCGTAATACTGGCCGTCACCATTGTTCGTGGAGGGCACCTTCGACAGGTCGAGGGCCGAAGCCGAGCCTGCGATGGTCATAGCGCCAAGAAGAGCGGTCGAAGCGGCAAAGATGTTTTTCGCGGTAGTCATAACAGTATCCTTTCAACTGGTTACTCAAGTGCTGCGCCGTTGCTGGCGTCGGGAAAGGAACGGGCTGAGCTGCCGAAAGTTCACTGAAATTTTTGTGAACGATATCGTGGAATTTTAAATGAACCTAAGGGGATAGTTGCGCGTAGGGCGGGGTTTGCGCGGTCGCGAGTGCGTGAGATTTCGTGAGGTCGGGGCTGTTGGGAGGGGCTCTCGCGCCCTGCGTGAAAGCCGCATCTGGGCGTTGGGCAAAAAAAAGGCCGAGCAAAGCTCGGCCAAAGTCCAACAGGGAGGTAGAAGGTGCTGCGCCTTTCGGCACGGCCAACCCTTCTGAGCCTCATTTATGGGCAGTTTGTTAACGCATCAAGGGAAAACATGCTGCGGGCGCATCATGGCCGGTATGCGTTGCGGTAAAGTCGCGGTGCAACCCTAGGTTGAATCTCCCGCCTGGAAGCGCCGATAGTTGGTGATTTCTTCCTGAATGAAGTCGCGGAACGCGGTCACACGGCGCGACGAGCGCAGCTCTTCCGGGTAAGCGAGGAAGATCGGGATCTCGACCGATTCCAGATCGGGCAGCACCCGCTGCAGGTCGTTGAAATCGGCGGTCAGGTAGTCGGGCAGGATGCCGATGCCGATATGGTTCAGCACCGCCTGCAGCACGCCGAAGTAGTTGTTCACCGTCAGCGTCGAGCTTTGATCGAAGGCCAGAACCTGCCGCGCGAGCTGCGCGCCCGCCTGTACCTGCGGAGTGCGCGGGGTCTGGCAGATCAGGCGATGCTTGCGCAGATCCTCGATCTTTTCGGGCGAGCCCCATTTCGCGAGATACTCGGAAGTCGCGTAAAGCCGCATCCGAATGTTGAGCAGGCGCTTACGGATCAGGTCGGCCTGCGCGGGCTCTTTCATGCGCACGGCGACGTCGGCCTCGCGCATCGGCAGGTCGAGAACCCGCTCCTCCAGCATGAGGTCGATTTTCAGATCGGGATACTTCTCGTAAAGCTTGGTCAGGCGCGGCGCGAGCCACAGCGTGCCGAAGCCTGTCGTGGTGGTCACGCGCAGCTCGCCGAAGACTTCTTCTTCGCTGTCACGAATGCGTGCGGAGGCGCTGTCGAGCTTTTTCGCCATCGACGAGGTGGCTTCGAACAGCAATTCGCCCTGCTCGGTGAGAATCAGTCCGCGGGCGTGACGGTGAAAAAGAGTCGTTCCGAGGGCCTCTTCGAGCGCCCGGATCTGTCTGCTCACGGCAGATTGAGACAGGTGCAGTGCGTCGCCGGCATGAGTCAAAGACCCCGCATCGGCCACTGCGTGGAAGATTCTGAGCTTGTCCCAATCCATCAAGGTCACTTTCGCTTTATCATCTGCTGTTCCGCGCAAGTTTCTTTACATTAATCTCGAGGATTTACGAAACCGCTAAGTAACAATTTTCCGCTTTCTAGGTCAGATATTATGACCTACCATGTCTCCATGCCCAGTTAGCAAGGGGAGGTGCTTAATGGGAAGGCAAGAAATATCCCTAGCGGATCGGTTCGACCTTACGAAATCTCCGGTTTTGCTGAACGGGACGCAGGCTTTGGTGCGTCTCGTTCTGGCTCAGGCCGCGCGCGACAAGGCGGCGGGACTGCATACGGCCGGCTATGTGACAGGCTATCGCGGTTCGCCGCTCGGCGCTGTCGATTTGCAGATGGCGCGCGCCAAGACCGTGCTGGAAGAGAGCGATGTTCGCTTCGAGCCGGGCCTGAACGAAGACCTCGCGGCCACCGCGCTGTGGGGCTCGCAGCAGGCGGAATTGCGCGGCGAAGGCAAGTATGACGGCGTTTTCGGCCTCTGGTACGGCAAAGGCCCGGGCGTCGATCGCTCTGGCGATGTGATGCGCCACGCCAATATGGCGGGCACGTCGAAACATGGCGGCGTCCTGATGGCGATGGGCGACGATCACACCGGCGAATCCTCGACCGTGCTGCACCAGTCCGATTGGGCGATGGTCGATGCCTACATGCCGGTTCTGTCGCCCGCGGGCGTGCAGGAAATCCTCGATTTCGGGCTTTACGGCTATGCGCTGAGCCGCTTCGCCGGGGTCTGGGTCGGGCTGAAAACGATGAAGGATACGGTCGAAGCGACGGCAGTCGTCGACGGCGACCCCTTCCGTCAACAATTCGTGATCCCTGACTTCAAGATACCCGAAGGCGGGCTGAACATCCGTCTCGGCGATACGCCGGTGGCTCAAGAAGCGCGGATGATCGACTTCAAACGCTATGCCGCCGAGGCATTCGCCCGCGCAAACCGCATCGACAATCGCGTCTGGGGCAAGCCCGGGGCGAAGATCGGTCTGGTGGCGGCAGGCAAGAACTGGCTCGACCTGACCCATGCGCTCTCGCTGCTGGGGATCGACGAGGCCGAGGCCGAACGGCTCGGCATCACCACCTACAAGATCGGCCAGACCTTCCCGCTCGACATGACCTCGTTCCATGAATGGGCCGAGGGGCTGGAGCTGATCATCGTCGTCGAGGAAAAGCGCAAGCTGATCGAGGTACAGGTCAAGGAGGCGATCTTCGACGACCGTCGTGGCCGCCGCGTCTATGGCTGGCACAAGGGCGATACCTGGGAGAATGGCCGTCAGGTGGAGCTGTTCCCGACGCGCTACGCGCTCGACCCGGTGATGATCGCGCGCAAGCTGGGCGACATCTTCATCGAAGAGGGCCGCGGGACCGACGCGATCAAGGCGGGTATCGAGAAGATCGAAGCCGCCCAACGCGCCGACAACGCGCCGGAGATCGCCACCCGCACGCCGTGGTATTGCTCGGGCTGCCCGCATAACAGCTCGACCAAGGTGCCCGAGGGCGAGCGCGCCTATGCCGGGATCGGCTGCCACTACATGGTGCAGTGGATGGGCCGGAACACCGAAGGCTTCACCCATATGGGCGGCGAGGGCGTGAACTGGGTCGGCGAGGCCCCCTTCTCCACGCGGGAGCATATGTTCCAGAACCTTGGCGACGGCACCTACAACCACTCCGGCGCACAGGCGATCCGGGCGGCTTTGGCGGCCGGCACCAACATCACCTACAAGATCCTGTTCAACGATGCGGTCGCGATGACCGGCGGGCAGGAGAACGAGGGTGGGCTGACCGCGCAGCAGATCGCGTCTGAGATCGTGGCGATGGGCGTGAAGCCGGTCGTGGTGGTCTATGACGAGAAGGAAGAGCTGGACCTGTCCACCTTCCCCGCAGGCGTCGAGAAGGTCGAACGGGCCGAATTGATGGCCGTGCAGAAGCGGCTGGCGAAGACCAAAGGCGTCTCGGCGCTGATCTATGTCCAGACCTGTGCCGCCGAGAAGCGCCGCCGCCGCAAGCGCGGCAAGTTTCCCGATCCGGACAAGCGCGTCTTCATCAACACGGATGTCTGCGAAGGCTGCGGCGATTGCGGGGTGCAGTCGAACTGCGTCTCCATCGTGCCGGAAGAGACCGAGCTGGGCACCAAGCGCGCGATCGACCAGTCGTCCTGCAACAAGGACTTCCGCTGCCTCGACGGGTTCTGCCCGAGCTTTGTGACGCTACACGGCGCGAAGGTGAAGAAGGCAGAGGCGCAGGCGCTTGACCTGCCGGACCTGCCCGAGCCCACACTGCCCGCGATCGACGGCACCCATAACGTGGTGATCACCGGGGTCGGTGGCACGGGTGTTGTGACCATCGGCGCGGTGCTCGCCATGGCTGCCCATATCGACGGTAAGGGCGCGGGCATGATGGAGATGGCCGGTCTCGCCCAGAAGGGCGGGGCGGTGCATATCCACCTGCGCATCGCGAACAAGCCCGAGGATATCTCGGCGATTCGCGTCGCCGTGGGCGAGGCCGATTGCGTGATCGGCGGCGATCTGGTGGTCTCCGCAGGCGCCAAGACGCTGGGGCTGATGACCACGGGCCGCACCGGCGCCGTCATCAACAGCCACGAGATCGTCACCGGCGAATTCACCCGCAACCGCGACTTCCGCCTGCCGGGCGAACAGCTTCGGCTGAGCCTCGAGGCGCGGCTGAAGGACCGCGTGGCCTTTGCCGATACCTCGGAACTGGCGCGGCAGATGCTGGGCGACTCGATCTACTCGAACATGGTCGTGCTGGGGGCTGCGTGGCAGCAAGGCTACGTGCCGCTGACCCTCGAGGCGATCTTCCGGGCGATCGACCTGAACGGTGCCAAACCCGCCGAGAACAAGCGCGCCTTCGATCTGGGGCGCTGGGCGATGGCCTATCCGGAGGAGGCTGCGAAGGCGATGGCGGCGGAGGTCGTGAAGGCCCCGGTCGATCCGATCGAGTTCCGGGCCAACCATCTCGTCGACTACCAGAACAAGCGGCTCGCCAAGCGTTTCCGCAAGCTCGTGGACGAGGCGCCGTCGGAGCTGCGTGAAGCGGTCGCGAAGGGCTATCACAAGCTCTTGGCCTATAAGGACGAATACGAGGTCGCGCGGCTGCATCTGTCCACGGCAGAGAAGGCGCGGGCCGAGTTCGAGGGCGATTTCGAGATGCACTTCCATCTCGCCCCGCCGATCCTGTCCAAGGAAGGCTCGGACGGTCGCCCGAAGAAGCGCGAATTCGGCCCCGGCATGGAGCGCAACTTCCGTCTTCTGGCGAAGCTCAAGGGGCTGCGCGGCACGCCGTTCGATCCCTTCGGTTATGCCGCCGAGCGCAAGATGGAGCGGGCGCTGATCAAGCAATACGAGGCCGACATGGCCGAAGTGCTGCCCAAGGTCACGCCGGAAACGATGGAGATCGCGCGCGAACTGGCCGAGCTGCCGCTGACCATCCGGGGCTTCGGCCCGGTCAAGGCACAGGCCGAGCAAATGGCGGCGAAGCGGCGCGAGGAATTGCTCGCCGCTTTCCGCGCAGGCGGTACTCCGCAGAAAATGGCCGCCGAGTGAGGGCTGTCATCTGAGTGTCGTACCTTCGTGACATGGCGCTGGCAGAGTGAAGCCAGCCCATGTTGCGGAGGTTCGAGATGACCGCCACCCCGATGGCCCCCCGGACGCCTGTCCGCCACGCTACGCAGGAAATTTCCTACGCATGGTCCGCGCGCTCGAAAGGCGCGCGGGTTCTGATCCGCGCGATGGAGAACGCGACCGGGCGGATCGGGTTGATCCGGCGTGCGCGCGGCTACGAGCACGACATCGCGCAAGGCGCGGATTTCTGGCAGGTGATGGCCGAGCGCTACGGGCTGCAGATCGATGTGACCCGCGGCGCGCTGTCGAATATCCCCAAGACGGGGCCGCTCGTGCTGATCGCGAACCATCCTTACGGCATTCTCGACGGGCTGATCATGGGGCTCTTGCTGTCGCGCATCCGCGGCGACTTCCGCATCCTCGCGCATAACGTCTTCAAGCGCGCCGAAGAGATCGACCGGATCATTCTGCCGGTGGATTTCTCCGAGACGAAAGAGGCCATGAAGGCCAATCTGCGCACCCGTTCGGACGCCCTGCGCTACCTCGGCGATGGCGGCGCGATCGGGGTGTTTCCGGGCGGCACGGTTTCGACCGCGGCCAAGCCTTTCGGTGCGCCGATGGATCCGGGCTGGCGCAATTTCACCGCCAAGATGATCGCGAAATCCGATGCGACCGTGGTGCCGGTCTTCTTCGAGGGCCATAACAGTCGTCTGTTCCAGCTGGCGAGCCATCTGCATTACAGCCTGCGCATGGGGCTGATGATCCGCGAGTTCAAACGCCACGCCAATCGGCCGGTGCGGCTTTGCGTCGGTGAGCCGATCCCGCAGGCCGAGCTGGACGCCGTCCGTGAAAGCCCGAAACAGATGATGGATTTCCTGCGCCGTGCGACGTATGACTTGTCGCCGACTCCCTTGAAGTCTTACGGCTATGGCTTCGAGTTCGAGGCGAAATATAGAAACTGACCGGCGCCTGTTGCGGCCCGGACGGGCGAGGGGCGCGAGCATGGCAGTAGGCGTTTTCGATTCAGGTCTGGGCGGGCTCACGGTCTATGATGCTTGCGCCAAGCGGCTGCCGGACATGGCCTTTTGCTATTACGGCGACAACGCCCATGCGCCTTACGGGGTGCGCGATGCCGATGACATCTTCAACCTGACCTGCGCGGGTGTCGAACGGCTCTGGGAGGAAGGCTGCGATCTGGTGATCCTCGCCTGTAACACCGCCTCGGCTGCGGCGCTCAAGCGAATGCAGGAGACCTGGATCCCCGAGGGCAAGCGTGTGCTGGGCGTCTTCGTGCCGATGATCGAGGCGCTGACCGAACGCAAATGGGGCGACAACTCCCCGCCGCGCGAAGTGGCGGTGAAACATGTGGCGCTGTTTGCGACACCCGCGACGGTGGCGAGCCGCGCGTTCCAGCGCGAACTGGCCTTCCGCGCGATTGGCGTCGATGTCGAGGCGCAACCCTGCGGCGGCGTGGTCGATGCGATCGAGACCGGCGACGAAATTCTCGCCGAAGCGCTGGTGAAATCCCATGTCGAGGCGCTCAAGCGTCGGATGCCGAAGCCCGAGGCCGCGATCTTGGGTTGCACCCATTACCCGCTGATGCAGAAGACCTTCCAGGAAGCGCTGGGCCCGAGCGTGGACGTCTACAGCCAGGCCAATCTGGTGGCCGAGAGCCTCGCGGATTACCTTGAGCGTCGCCCCGAATTCAGAGGTGCGGGCACGGAATCGAAATTCCTGACAACCGGCGATCCAGCCTCGGTGTCGAGCCACGCGACGCAATTCCTGCGCTACGCGATCCGGTTCGAAGCGGCCTGAGCCGCCACGCCTCAGGGGTCAGCCGAAACGGTTTTCGCCGTATGTGCCCCTGAGCAGCATGAAGACGAAGAGCATGATGCCCCAAACCAGCATCACAATGGCCCAGAGCATCGTCAGCATCCCCATCGACGCGAAAATGGCGTCCGGGTCTCGGATGCCCGAGGAGATGGCGAGGAAGGCGATCACGAAGCCGCCCAAGAAGCTCATCAGGATGTAAAGCCCGAACCACCAGCCCGAGCGGTTCGTGTCATGTAGTCGGCGCACCGTTACCGAGACCGAGGGCAGGAAGGTCGCGATGGAGATCACCGCGCTGATTGCGGCCCCGTCCTGACCCATCGAGGCCTCCGCAAAGCCGCCCGCGAACCCCGCCAGCGTCACGAACAGCACGAACCACCAATATTCCGACCGGCTCGCCCGACCTTTGAAGGTCACGTATTTCCGGAAGCAGACCTTGATCGCCTCGAAGAAGCCGCGCGAAGGCGCCCCGGCATACATCCCGTCCGAGCCAATCCCGCGCTTCGCGCGCTCGCGTTCGATCGAGGCATCGGCATAGGCGCGGGGATCGGCGGAGGAGAGCTTGCCCTCCTGCTGATGGCGCTGCGCAATGCGGGCCGCGTAATTCGTCGCGCCGCTATGCGGGTCGGCGCCCGTGGCCGCAGTGTCCGGGGCTCGCCGGAAGAAGTGATCGCCCGCAGGCTCCCATCCTTCCATTCCGTCTTGCCAAACCATCGTTTCGGGCTTGATACGACCTGCCCGCACCATATCCGTCATATGTTCTGCGGGGAACGGACCGACGGGATCTTTCCCATCGGCGTAATACCACTGCTCTGCCACGGCCTGCCTCGTTCACTGTCGGTCGTCACTCCGGTTCACACGGAGTTTATTTGAGTGTGAGCTTAGGGTAAGGGAGAGCCGAGCGACAAGCGCGGAGGTTGATATGACGAAGAAAATCGCGATTCTGGGCGCGTCGGGCTACACCGGCGCCGAACTCGTCCGGCTGATCGCCACCCATCCGAATATGGACATCGTGGCCCTCTCGGGCGAGCGAAAGGCCGGTATGGCGATGGGCGACGTGTTCCCGCATCTGCGCCATCTGGGCCTGCCCGATCTGGTGAAGATCGAGGAGATCGACTTCTCGAATGTCGATCTGGCCTTCTGCGCGCTGCCGCATGCGACCTCGCAGGCGGTGATCAAGGAGCTGCCGCGCGATCTGAAGATCGTGGACCTCTCGGCCGATTTCCGGCTGCGCGATCCGGCCGAATACGAGAAGTGGTATGGCAAGCCCCATGCCGCGGTCGAGCTGCAGAAAGAGGCGGTCTACGGCCTGACCGAGTTCTACCGCGACACGATTCGCGAGGCGCGGCTGGTTGCGGGCACGGGCTGTAATGCCGCTGCGGGCCAATTCGCGATCCGTCCGCTGATCGAAGCCGGCGTGATCGACCTCGACGACATCATCCTCGATCTGAAGAACGGGGTTTCCGGCGCGGGCCGCTCGCTGAAGGAAAACCTGCTGCACGCAGAGCTGTCGGGCGGTGTCGCGCCCTATTCGCAAGGCGGCAAGCACCGTCACCTTGGCGAATTCGATCAGGAATTCAGCGCCTTGGCGGGTCGCCCCGTAATGGTGCAATTCACCCCGCATCTGGCGCCCTTCAACCGCGGCATCCTCGCCTCGGCCTATGTGAAGGGCGAGCCCGAGGCCGTCTACAAGGCACTGGCGGACCGCTATGCAGACGAAATCTTCATGGAGATGCTACCTTTCGGCGCAGTTCCGTCCACCAGGTCTGTAACTGGCTCCAATTATGCCCATATTGGTGTATCAGGAGACAGGATCCCCGGGCGCGCGCTCGTGGTCGTGGCCATCGACAACCTCTGCAAGGGCTCGTCGGGACAAGCGATCCAGAACGCGAACCTCATGCTCGGGCTGGAGGAAAGCGAAGGGCTGATGCTCGCCCCCGTCTTCCCTTGATCCGCGTCAATGGCACGGCCGGCGCGGTAAGGTAGACGAAGCGGCATCTCAGGAGGCGAAGAGATGAAGAGTCTGAAGAAGAAACGTCGTATCCAGGTGCTCAGCGTGGCCGCGCTGGCCTTGGTGGTCGCGACCGTCACGATCGGCTATTCGATGCGCGGCGGCATCAACTTCTTCCGTGCGCCTTCGCAGCTTGCCACCGAACCGCCGCAGCCCGGCGAGGTGTTCCGCCTTGGCGGGCTGGTCGAGAAAGGCTCGCTCAAGCGCGGTCAGGGCGAGGTCATCGAATTCAAGGTCACCGATGGCGGCGCGACCGTCCCGGTGAAATTCGCGGGCGTCCTGCCGGACCTCTTCAAAGAGGGCCAGGGCATGATCGGCACGGGCAAGATGGAAGGCGACACGTTCGTGGCCTCCGAAATTCTCGCCAAGCACGACGAGAATTACATGCCCAAGGAAGTCGTCGACGCGCTGAAGGAACAGGGCGTCTACGAGGGCCCGTCCTCCTGATCGCACCCCCGGCGAACGCTCTCTTTTAGCACTCTTAATCGCACGGCCCGAGCCTGCCTGACGTTGTCATCAACGGAGGCAGGCCATGAAATCGGTCACCCAGATCGCGGCGGAGATCGTCGCGCGCGAAGGCGGTTATGTCGATGATCCGGACGATCCGGGCGGTGCGACCAAGCACGGCGTCACGCTCGGAACCCTGCGCCGGTTGGGGCGCGATCTGACAGGAGATGGCCGGGTGGACGAGATGGATATCCGCGCGCTCGACCCGGGCCAAGCCGCCGAGATTTTCATCGAGCATTACTATAAGAGCCCGCGCATCGACCGGTTGCCGCCCTCGGTGCAGGCCTCGGTCTTCGACATGTATGTGAATGCGGGCGGCAATGCGGTCGTCATCCTGCAGCGCCTGCTGGGCGACATGGGCCAGCGCGTCGTCGTGGACGGGATCATCGGCCCGCAGACCATCGCCGCCGCAGAACTCGCCGATGCGGCCGCGCCCGGATATTTCGCCGATGCCTACGGGATCGCGCGGCGCAACTATTACTACCGGATCGCCGATGCGCGGCCCGCAAGCCGCAAATACGCGACGACGCGGGCGGGCGGGAAGGGCGGCTGGATCCGCCGCGCCGAGGAGTTCATCTCGCCGCGCTTTCACCTCACCGAGGGCGAGCATCGCAAGCGGGTGGCGAAATGGGCATGATCGAGAAACTGCTCGGCGGTGCGGGCACGGTGAAGGCGGCGGGCGAGGCCGCCAGTTCGGTGGCGGAGGTTTTCGTGCCCAATGCCACGAAGAAGCTCGAGGCCGCGCAGTCCGCCTATCTTGCGGCCCTTCAGGAACACGGGGCGGAGTTCGAATATATCCGCCCCGGTCGCTTCGACCGGATCGTGAACGGCCTCAACCGCCTGCCGCGCCCGGTGCTCGCCTTCGGGATCGTGGGGCTTTTCGTCTATGCGATGCTCGACCCGGTCGGCTTCGCGCAACGGATGGTGGGCCTGAGCTACGTGCCCGAGCCGCTCTGGTGGCTACTCGGCGCGGTGGTCAGTTTCTATTTCGGCGCGCGCGAGGCGCATTACTTCCGGATGAAGAAGGTGCCTGCTGTGCCTCCCGCAGCGCTCGCCACCACTTCGTCAGAGGAGAACGCCGCGCTCTCGGCCTGGCGGGCGGGCGAGAAACCGGCCGGGTAAGGGGCGCTGCCCCCGCTCCCTGCGGGAGCTCCCCCGGGATATTTGAGGCAGTTGGAAGAGGGCAGGTCTTTGATTCCAATTGCCGGAAATATCCCGGGGTGAATTCGCGAAAGCGAAGAGGGGCGGAGCCCCTGAGGCGCCTCAGTCGCGGGTGCCTGCGAAGCGTTCCTGCCACTCTTCGCGCTCGTCATCCGTGATCTTGCGGAAGAGCACCTCGGGCGTGGTGAAGGCGTGGCCTGCGGGCAGCGCTTCGAGCGCCGTTTTCACATCGCCCGGCCAGCCGCGATCCTCGTCGCCCATCGCCTCGAGCATGATCTTCGCCGCGTCGGGAATGAAGGGGGCCGAGAGCACCGCGTAGATCGGGATCAGGTTGAGCGCGAGCCGTGCGATGGCCGCCGCCTGATCGGGATCGGTCTTGAACACCGACCACGGTGCCGACGCCTGCAGGTATTCGTTGCCCGCGACCCAGATTCCGCGCAGCTCCATCGCCGCCTTGCGGATATCCTTCTCTTCCATATGCGTCTCGTAGGCGCGGATGCGGGTGGTCAGATCCTCGATCAGGGCCGCTTCCTGCTCGCCCCAGCTGCCGCCTTCTGGGATCGCCTCGCCGAATTTCGAGCGGGTGAACTTGGTGATCCGGCTGACGAAGTTGCCCAGCACATCGGCGAGGTCCTTGTTCGCCGAGACCTGGAAGTTCTCCCAGGTGAATTCGGCATCCGCGCTTTCCGGCGCGTGGGACAGAAGCCACCAGCGCCAGTAATCGGCGGGCAGAAGCTCCAGCGCCTGATCCATGAAGACGCCACGACCGCGCGAGGTCGAGAACTGGCCGCCATCGTAGTTCAGATAGTTGAACGACTTGATGTAATCGACGAGCTTCCACGGCTCGCCCGAGCCGAGGATCGTCGCGGGGAACGAGAGCGTGTGGAAGGGGACGTTATCCTTGCCCATGAACTGGGTGTAGGTGACGTCGTCGGCGCCCTTGTCGGTGCGCCACCAGCGCTCCCAATCGCCGCCCGTCTTCTCGGTCCATTCCTCGGTTGCGGCGATGTATTCGATCGGTGCGTCGAACCAGACATAGAAGACCTTGCCTTCCATGCCCGACCACGGCGCACCCTCGAATTGCGCAGGCACGCCCCAGCTGAGATCGCGAGTGATGCCGCGGTCCTGCAGACCGTCGCCGTCATGGAGCCATTTCTTCGCGATCGAGGTGGTCAGCACCGGCCAGTCGGACTTGCTGTCGATCCACGCATCCAGCCGATCCTTCATCGCCGACTGGCGCAGGAAAAGGTGCTTGGTCTCGCGCATCTCCAGATCGGTCGAGCCGGAAATCGTGGAATGCGGGTTGATCAGGTCCACCGGGTCGAGCTGCTTGGTGCAGTTGTCGCATTGATCGCCGCGCGCGCTCTCGAAGCCGCAATTGGGGCAGGTGCCCTCGATGTAGCGGTCGGGCAGGAAGCGCCCGTCGGCCTTGGAATACATCTGGGTTTCCGAGACTTCGCGGATCAGCCCGGCCTCGGCCAACTTCACCGCGAAATGCTGCGTCAGGCGATGGTTCTGCGGGCTGGACGAGCGCCCGAAGTGATCGAAGCTGAGCCGGAAGCCTTCCGCGATCTTCGCCTGCACCTCATGCATCTCCGCGCAATACTCGGCGACCGGCTTGCCCGCTTTCGCGGCGGCCAGTTCGGCGGGGGTACCGTGCTCGTCGGTGGCGCAGATGAACATCACCTCGTTGCCCCGCGCGCGCTGGTAGCGGGCGAAGAGATCAGCCGGCAGCTGCGAGCCCACGAGATTGCCGAGGTGCTTGATGCCGTTGATATAGGGAATGGCCGAGGTAATGAGATGGCGCGCCATGTAGGACCCTCTTGCTGTGGAGCGTTTGAGCGCGGGTTTACTAGGGAATCATGGGAAGGGCTAGGGGGGAGCGCCGAGACGCACCGCTTGCGGCTTCGCTATCAGTCGAGCGTGTAGACCTTGGCGATCGCACCGTCGGTTTCGCGCCATGTCTCGAAGCCGGCGCGCTGACAAAAGGCGAGGGGAAATGGGGGCCGCGCCTCCAAGGCTTGCTTTTGCGCGGATGGCGTCGATAGTCGGGGCGAGGCGGAGCGAGCGTAGGGGGCAAGCGGTGCTGATACATGCCGGAGACGATCGGAGCGTTTCGATCGACCTCGCGCTGGCGGTCTGGCTGGCGCTGGTCGCGGGTGCGGTGAATGCGGCCGGGTTCCGGGCGCTTGGCTATTTCTCTGCCAACATGACCGGGAATGTCTCGACCGCGACCGACCTGCTTGCGCTGGGGCGGTTCGGCACGGCGATCTGGTTCCTGCTGCTGCTTCTGGCTTTCGTCTTCGGGGCCTTTGCGTCTGGCGTACTGATCGACGTGGGGCAGCGCCGGAGGTTGCACGGGATCTACGCGCTGTCGATCCTGCTGGAGGCTGGGCTCCTGATCGTACTGACGATCCTCGACATGGTTTGGGCCGCGGCGATGAGCGAGCATCTGATGATGATCGGGCTCAGCTTCCTGATGGGGCTGCAGAACGCGGCGAGCACGAAAATCTCGGACGGGCGGGTGCGCACGAGCCATGTGTCCGGCATCGCGACCGATCTGGGGCTGGAGCTTGCGGCGCTTTTGCCGGGCGCGCGCGATGCGGAGACCAGGCAGGTGCTGCGCTCGCGACTGCTGCTGCATGTCGCGACGCTGTGTTCCTTTTTCGCGGGCGGGATTGCAGGCGTGTTGGGATATGAGCGGATCGGGCCGATGGTCTTCGCGCTGGCGGCGGCGCTGCTGATCGTCATCGCCGTGCCGGAACTGCGCAAGGTCTATCGCGGGGGGCGTTGAACCTTGCCGCTGTGAGCGCAGGCGCGCGCATGAAAAAGGGCGCCCGCGAGGCGCCCTTTTCCGTAACAGTCATGCAGCTCAGGCTCAGAAGCCGAGGCCGGCATATTTGTTCTTGAACTTCGACACGCGACCACCGGTGTCCATGAGGCGCGACGAACCGCCGTTCCACGCCGGGTGCGAGGTCGGGTCGATGTCGAGGGTGAGGGTGTCGCCCTCGGCGCCCCAGGTCGAGCGGGTCTGATACTCGGTCCCGTCGGTCATCTTGACGGTGATCGTGTGGTAGTCGGGATGGGTTTCGGCTTTCATCGTCCCGCTCCTTATTTCGCAGCTTTGGGCTTGTAGTGGGTGTCTTCGGCGATACGAGCCGACTTACCGCGACGGGCGCGCAGGTAGTACAGCTTGGCGCGACGCACGCGGCCACGGCGGACCACTTCGATCGAGTCGATGTTGGTCGAATACAGCGGGAACACACGCTCCACGCCTTCGCCGAAGGAGATCTTGCGCACGGTGAACGAAGCCGCCAGCGTGTCGCCGCCCTTGCGCGAGATGCAGACGCCTTCATAGGCCTGCACGCGCGAACGGGTGCCTTCGGTCACTTTGTAGCCGACGCGAATGGTGTCACCGGCTTTGAAATCCGGGATGGTCTTGTTGAGCTCGGCGATTTGTTCCGCCTCGAGCTGTGCGATCAGGTTCATCGCAACGTCCTTTCACATGCTCACGGTTTGTCCCGTGAAGGTTTCGCCGCCTCAGAGCTCCGCGTCTTCATCGGGTCCGGTCGCCCTTTCAGGGTCGCGCCCGCGGGAGATTTCAGGTCGTCTTTCGCTTTTTGCGCCCTTCGCCGGTGCCGTGTCGCGGACCGAAGAAGGCTCCGCCGGGCAACAGCAAAAGGGTCCGAGGGCCGATTCCGGCTCCGGACCCGCGCGTATTACGGGGAAATGACCAATGTGGCAAGGGGGAAGTGGGGGCGCTGAAGCTTTGCAGAACAAAGTGACCTTTCGCTACGGCTGTTGCAATGGCCGCTTCCGACTATGCTACTTTGGCGTCTAACCGCGGTCCCATCGCCATCGCCGCAACTCTTGGAGGAACGCCACAATATGATCGCTTACGTGACCGTTGGAGCAGACGACATCGCGAAGGCAGAACGCTTCTACTCGGCCTTTCTCCCAAGTCTTGGCTATCGGCTGGAAGAGGATCAAGGAGACTTGAGTTACATCTTGCCCGAAGAACCAGGTCAGTCCTCCGTTCAGCCTGATTTCTACGTCAAATCCCCCTTCAACGGGCAATCTGCATCGGCTGGGAACGGCGCAATGGTGGCGTTTCAGGCGCGATCGCAGAAACAGGTCCGGGACCTTTATGATGCGGCGTTAGCCGCGGGCGGCTCCGACGACGGGCAGCCTGGTTTTCGGGCTGCTTATGGCCCGCACTTCTACGTTGGCTATCTTCTTGATCCGCACGGCAACAAGATCGCGCTGTTTTCCAGCGATCCTGATGAACCGGGGCGCGATGGCTAACGCGGGCGCCAACAATAGAGCCAGACGCAGCATCAGTTAATTCGGCCTCTCAGCTGCCGACCCCTTTATGCTTCTCCCACAAATCCGGCCGCCGTTCCTGCGTGAGCTTTTCGCTCATCTCGCGGCGCCAGTCTTCGATCTTCTTGTGGTTGCCCGAGGTCAGCACTTCGGGGATCAAACGGCCTTCCCATTCGGCGGGGCGGGTGTATTGGGGATGCTCCAGCAGCCCGCTGGAATGGCTTTCCTCGACCGCGCTCTCGGCATTGCCGAGCACGCCCGGCAGCAGACGCACGGTGGCGTCGATCAGCACCTGGGCGGCCACTTCGCCCCCCGTCAGGACGAAATCGCCGATCGAGACTTCCTCGACGCCGAAATGTTCCAGCACGCGCTCGTCCACGCCTTCGAACCGCCCGCAAAGGAGCGTCATGCCGTCGGCCTCGGCAAAGCGGCGCGCCATCTCCTGCGTCAGCGGCTTGCCGCGCGGCGAGAGATAGACGACCGGCCAGCGCGCGCGGTCTTCCGGCGTGCCGTGGGCGGCCTGCTTGAGCGCCTCGCCCACAACATCGGCGCGCAGCACCATCCCCGCGCCGCCGCCAGCGGGGGTGTCGTCGACGTTGCGGTGCTTGCCGATACCGAACGGGCGCAGGTCGATCGTCTCCAGCGCCCAGAGGCCCAGATCGCGGGCGCGGCCCAGAAGGCTCAGGCCCAGCGTGCCGGGGAAGGCTTCGGGAAAGAGCGTGACGATCTTCGCAGTCCATGCGCCTTTGAGCCGCGGCGGCTCGTCCATCAACGAGCTGGGCTTGCGCGTCGGCGAGATCGTCAGGCGGCCATGCGACTTGGTCGCGAGCTTGGGTTTGTCGTTACTCATCGGATTTCGCCTCTGCCTCTTCGCGCCATGCGGCTCGCAATATGGCGCGCTTTTTCTCTTTTGTGACCTCGCGCGGCAACCCTTCCGCGTTGATTGCGGCAAGTTGGTCGGCCAGCGCCGCCCGGTCCACACTTCGAGGGCGCGCATTGGCTATGACCCCGGCTCCGAGCGACGCGCGCGCCTCGGGCGGCACGCCCATCAGATCGAGGAGCGGCGTCAGCGGGCCGTGGGGATTGTCGCGGGCTTCGTCGAGCATCACCCATGTCACCGGGGCGGGGTCCACAGTGCTCACGATCTCGCGCAGAACGGGGGCGAGGTCGAAGCCCGACAACCGGGTGCGGAAGCTGTCGAGCGAGTCCGTCAACATGCCGCTGCGCACATGCTGCCAATGCAGGCTCTCGATCCACGCAGTCTTTTCGCGCGTGGTCAGGAAGAGCTGCAACTCGAGCGCGTCTTCGTATTTCGCGCGGAATACCTCGGCCAGCGCGCCCATCAGGGCGGGCGTCGCGGAATAGTCCAGCACGCCATCGCGGCCCGGCATATGTCCCGCGAGCCCTTCGATGGAAATCACAGCCTGCGTGGTGTCTTCGGGGAGGGCGTCGGCCCAACTGGCCAGCGCGGCCTGATAGAGCCCCAGCTCGAACGGGTCGCGGGTCAGTGAAAAGGCGCGGGCTGCGGCGGCTGCGTCGGGAATGTCTTCGCGGAGCGCAATCGCCCAGTCGGGCCAATGGGCGCTGACTTCGCGCAGTCCGGTCTGGATCGTGGAGGTGCCGGTCTTGTGAAAGCCCGGATGGACGATCACACGCATCCGATTACAGATCCTCGGGCGGGTCGGCGACGATACGCTGCGCGGCGAGGTCCACGGTCGGCACGATGGCCTTGGTGAAGGGCAGCAGCAGCGCCTGTTTGCGACCGGGCGCGAAGATTTCGAGGATGTCGCCCGCGCCGTGATTGTGGACCGCGCGCACGGTGCCGATCTTGGTGCCGCCGGTATCGACCACCGTCAGCCCGATCAGGTCGGCATGATAGAATTCGTCGTCAGGAAGCGAGGGCAGCTTGTCGCGGTCGGCCCAGAGGGTCACGCCACGCAGCGCATCGGCCTCTTCCTTCGTGGCCACGCCCGACAGCCTCACGCCAAGCCCGTTCTTCAGGCCCCGTGTCAGTGTCACGTCGAACTGGCGCGCGCCGTCTTCGGTATAAAGCGGGGCGTAGCCCACGATATCCTCGGGTTCGGCGCAGAAACTCTTGAGGCGCACTTCGCCCTGCACGCCGAAAGCTCCGGCAATGGCACCCACGCAGACGCGTTCGGGTTGGGTCATGATGCGGTCCTCTGTGCTAGATCGGATGGGGCAGGGGCCGGGCACCTATCGCGCCCGGCCCACCAGCCATCCATAGCTGCCGATTATTCTTCGGCGGGTGCTTCTTCAGCGTTCGCCTCAGCGGCCTTGGCGGCACGCTGCTCGGCGCGCTCCTGGGCTTTCTTGCCCGGAACGGCTTTCTTCATGTTGGCGCGGGTCGGCTTGCTGCGCTCGCCAGCGGCTTCGAGGAAGCGCGCGATGCGATCGGTCGGCTGCGCGCCTTGATCGAGCCAGTACTTCACGCGCTCGATGTTCATCTTCACGCGGTCTTCGCTGTCTTTCGGGAGCAGCGGGTTGTAGGTGCCCAGCTTCTCGAGGAAGCGGCCGTCACGCGGCATGCGCGAGTCGGTAGCGACGATCGAATAGAACGGACGCTTCTTGGAACCCCCACGAGCGAGGCGGATTTTCATAGCCATGTCAGTTGTCTCCTTTGGATGGCTGGTGATGGGCCGGATGGCCCGTCATTTCTGGAATTTCTCGTGATGCCGGATCACTTCCGAAATCACGAAATTGAGGAACTTCTTTGCGAATTCCGGATCGAGCCCGGACTCGCTCGCCAGCTTTTCGAGCCGGGCGATCTGCTTGGCCTCCCGATCGGGATCGGAGGGCGGAAGGTCGTGCTCTGCCTTCAGCTTGCCGACGGCCTGCGTCTGGGCGAAGCGTTCGGCCAGCGTGTAGATCATCACCGCATCGAGCCGGTCGATGCTGTCGCGATGCTCCTTGAGCAACTCAGCGGCACGGGTGGTTGCATCGCTCATGCGGCGGCCTCCTTCGGTGCGGGGTGACGCCAGACCACGATCGGCGGCTCCCCGGGATAGGCGGCCTGCGGGTCGGGGCGTGCGCCCAGACGCTCGGCCAACGCGGTCGAACGGGTGTTGTTCGGGTCGATGTAGCTGACCGCTGTGGACCAGTTCAGGTCGCGAAACGCATGCGCGATCACCGCGCGCGCAGCCTCGGCCACGTAGCCCTTGCCCTCGGCGTCTTGCGACCAGACCGACCACGCGATCTCGGCCTCGGGCCAGCTCTGGGGCATCCAGGGGCCAAGCGCCCCGAAACCCTGATCGGAGCCGCGCTCGGTCATCACGAACATGCCCCAGCCGCGCAGCACCCAATGGCCGGTGATCGCAGCGAAGCTGCGCCATGCGGCCTCCGGGGTCGGCTCTTTCACCGGACGGAACCAGTGGCTGCGCTCGGACATGTAGAAATCGCGCCATGCCGCCCAGTCCGCAGCCTTCGGGGCGCGGAGCACGAGACGCTCGGTCTCGAGAACAGGGGTGGGGGAGAGCGCGACGGTCATCGGGTCACTTCTTCTTGCCGAAACCCGACAGGCCCGGCGGCAGCGCACCACCCAGACCGGGCATGCCGCCCTTTGGCAGCTTGCCGCCCATCGCCTTGGCTGCGGCTTCGACCTCGGCGGGATCCATGTTGGCCAGATCCGGCGCACCGCCGCCCTTGCCGCCCATCATCTTCATCGCCTGTTTCATCATGCCGCCCTTGCCCATCTTGGCCATCTTCTTCATCGAGTCGGACATCTGGCGATGCATCTTCAGCAGCTTGTTGAGGTCGGAGACCTCGAGGCCTGCGCCCGCCGCGATGCGCTTCTTGCGGCTCGCCTGAAGGATCTGCGGGTTGGCGCGCTCTTTCTTGGTCATCGAGTTGATGAGCGCGATCTGGTGGGTGATCGTCTTGTCGTTCAGGCCCGCATCTTCGGCCTGCTTGGCGTATTTCGACATGCCCGGCATCATTCCCATGACGCCCTGCATCCCGCCCATCTTGATCATCTGATCGAGCTGGTTCTTCATGTCGTTCATGTTGAACAGGCCCTTCTGGAAGCGCTTGGCCATGCGCTCCGCCTGTTCCTGTTCCAGCGTCTCCTGCGCGCGCTCCACGAGGGCGACGATGTCGCCCATGCCGAGGATGCGGCCCGCGATACGCTCGGCCTCGAAGGTCTCGAGCGCGTCCATCTTCTCGCCCAGACCGACGAAGCGGATCGGCTTGCCGGTGACCGCGCGCATCGAGAGCGCCGCACCGCCGCGACCGTCGCCGTCCATCCGGGTCAGCACGACGCCCGAGACGCCGACCTTCTCGTCGAACTCGGTCGCGACGTTGACCGCGTCTTGACCGGTCAGGCCATCGACGACGAGGAGCGTTTCACGCGGGTTCGCGACATCGCGCACCGCCTGAACCTCGTCCATCAGCACTTCGTCGATATGCAGACGGCCCGCAGTGTCGAGCATGTAGACGTCATAGCCGCCCAGCGTCGCCTGCTGCTTCGCGCGCTTGGCGATCTGCACGGCGCTTTCGCCCTTCACGATCGGCAGCGTGTCGACACCGATCTGGGTGCCGAGGATCTGCAGCTGCTCCATTGCCGCCGGGCGGTTGGTGTCGAGCGAGGCCATCAACACGCGCTTGCCTTCGCGGTCCTTGAGACGCTTGGCGAGCTTGGCGGTGGTGGTGGTCTTACCCGAACCCTGCAGACCGACCATCAGGATCGGCGCGGGCGGGTTGTCGATCTTCAGCGCATCGGCGGCCTCTTCGCCAGCGAGCATCTTGATCAGCTCGTCATGGACGATCTTGACGACCTGCTGGCCCGGCGTAACCGATTTGGTGACCGCAGCGCCGGTAGCCTTGCCCTCGACCGACTTGATGAACTGGCGGGCGACCGGCAGCGAAACGTCGGCTTCGAGAAGCGCGACGCGCACTTCGCGCATGGCCGTTTTCACGTCATCGGCGGAAAGCGCACCTTGTTTGGTCAGCCGGTCGAAGACGCCACCTAGGCGCTCTGATAGACTTTCGAACATGGGCCACCCTCCTGTGATTGGGGCCGGGACAAACGACAAGCGCACCAGTGGGCGCAACGCGCTGACTGGTGGCGATCCCGACCTCATGCCGGGACCGGAGGGATTCGTCCTCCGGGGAAATCTCGCGTCAACTATGACAAAGGCCCCGCGGAGTCAACCACGGGGCCAGTCTGGGGAGGTAGGAACGTCTTTGCAGGCTTGAGCGGATCAGGCCGCGAGATGGATGATCTGCTCTTCGGCCTTGGCGACCGCCGCAGCCTCGTCGAGGTTCACGCCCTCGGCGGCCACCACGGTCACGTCGGTGATGCCGATGAAGCCGAGGATCTGCTTGATGTAGGGCGTCGCGAAATCGAAGGCGGAGCCCTGCGGCACGCCGCCCGAGGAGTAGGCGATGACAACGCGCTTCGGACCGGCGAGGCCCTCGGGGCCTGCCTCGGTGTAGCGGAAGGTCTCGCCCACGCGGCAGATCATGTCGATCCAGTGCTTGAGCGGACCGGTGACGCCGAAGTTGTAAACGCCGCAACCGATGACGATCGTGTCGGCGGCTTTCACTTCCGCGATCAGCTCGTCGGACAGGGCGAGCAGCTCTTTCTGCTCGTCGCTACGCTGGTCGGCGGGGGTGTAAGCCGCGCCGAGCCACGCACCGTCGATGGTGGGGATGGCGGTCGCGTCGCGGGTGGTGACGTCGCCGCCGAGCCGCTCGACGATCTTGTCGGTGAGGCGTTTGGAGATCGACGCGTCGCCTTTGATGGAGCTGTCGATACGAAGGGTCTTGGTCATGGGGAGGACTCCGTAAAACGTGTTCGATGTGGGGTCGTGAATTTCGGTCTGCGCCTTACTTGTCTCTTGCAATCCAGAACGCAACGGGCATGATCGAGCAGATTATGTTCACGGATGCACAGCATGAGCTTTGACAGTTGGGATGAAATCCGCACCGCTTTCCACGTGGCGCGCATCGGCACCGTCTCGGGGGCGGCAGAGGTTTTGGGCGTTCACCACGCAACGGTGATCCGCCATGTCGATGCCTTGGAGGACAAGCTGGGCACCAAGCTGTTCCAGCGCCATCCGCGTGGCTACACGCCGACCGAAGCGGGGCAGCAATTGCTCTCCGTGGGGCAGGCGACCGAAGATCAGTTCAGCCAACTCGCCGCCCGGATCGCAGGCGCGGGCGACGAAGTCACGGGCGAATTGATCGTGACGTCGCTGACCGCGGTTTCGGTGCTTGTCCTGCCCGCGATGGAAAAGCTCTTGGGCGAATATTCCGGGCTGCGGCTGCGCTATCTCACCGATCAGCGCGTGTTCCGGCTGGAATATGGCGAGGCGCATGTCGCGATCCGCGCCGGCAACCGCCCGACCGAGCCTGACAACGTCGTGCAGTCGCTGGGCCGGATGCAGAACGCGCTCTATGCGAGCCACGCCTATGTAGAGCGTTTCGGGATTCCGCGCTCCAAGGAAGAGCTCGCCAAGCATCGCTTCGTCTCGAACGACAACCGCGACAGCCGCGCGCCGTTCTACCGCTGGCTGCGCGACAACGTGCCCGACGAGCAGGTCGTGTTCCGCGCGAACGAGCATGAAAGCCAAGTCGATGCGATCAAGGCGGGGCTTGGTTTGGGCTTCCTGACCGTGCCGATGGGCCGTGCCGATCCGACGCTCGAAGAGGTGGTGAAGCCCTACGATACTTGGGACACTAACCTGTGGCTGGTGACCCACGTCGATTTGCACCGGACGCCGAAGGTTCAGGCCGCCGTGAAGGCGATCAAGGAACAGGCGGCCCGTTCGGACGGTCTGATCCTGAGCTGAGCTATTCGGCTGCGTGCAGCCGCACGGGGGCCGGTGCGGGCTCCTTCTCTTCGCGGGCCTTCCGGCGTCGCGCCACGGCCTTCGCGCCGAAATTGTCGCGCCCGTAGGCGAAGGCGAATTGCAGCGCGAGCCCGCCGAAGATCAGCAGCGTATCCTGCCAGAACCCGCCCGGATGTACCTGCTTCACCGTCTGGCCCGCGATCGCCAGCACCGTGCCGAGCGCGAAGATCGGCAGCGAGTGGCGTCCCAGCATCCGGATCGGCTCCAGCACGCGCGCCTCGGCGATGCGCGGGATGATCCCCGGCAGCGACAGGATGTAGGCGAGCGCCAGCAGGTGCGACAGGCGCGGCAGCGACACGAAGGTCTTGTCGAAACCCGCGATGAAGAAGGGCACGTTCCATTGGCGCAACTGCCAGACCGCGTGGCCGAAATTCTTCAGCATCCAGCCGTTGTGAATCCAGACGAAGGTCAGCGCCAGCCAGCCCGCCGCGAGCGCGATAATCCAGCCCTTCACCGGCACCAGACGCTTTCCTTGACGCAGCGACAGCCCGGTCAGGATGCCGAGGCTGAACACCAGTTGCCACGCCAGCGGGTTGAAGAACCAGCCGCCCTCCATCGGGTAGTTCGGCAGGTTCAGCCGGAACAGTCCCGTCGCCACCCATAGCCCGACCGAGGTCGCCAGCAGCGCCAATTTGCTGCGCTGACCGATCCGGATCAGCGCGGGCGCCATCAACAGAAGCGCCATATACATCGGCAGGATGTTCACATAGCCCAGCTGGTGGCCCAGCGTCGCGATCCCGATCAGGAAGCCGAACGGGTCGGTGCCATAGATCTTCATCGCATTCTTGGACAGCATCGCCTCGTTGCCCCAGAACTGCACGGCGGCCGAGACGATGGCGATCGCCCAGACGGCGGTCAGGATATGCACAAGATAGAGAAGCCACGCCCGGCCCCAGAGCCGCGAGGTGCCTTCCCAGCTCAGTCCTTTCGCCAGCGCCGGACCGTAAGCCAGCGCGGCGGCAAGGCCGGACATGAAGACGAAGCCCTCCGCCGCATCCGAGAAGCCCAGATTGCGGGAGGTGAAGTTCTCGTAAAGATTGCCCGGGATGTGATCGATATAGATCATCACCAGCGCGAGGCCGCGGAACAGATCGATCCGCAGGTCGCGCCCGGGTTTCATCAGCGCAATGTTACGCATGTGCGGGGCTCCGGTGAGGGGCGTCCGCGAAACCGGCGCGGTCGCCCTCGGGGGTCGGGAAAGCGTTTTCCCAGCGGGTGAAGATCGCATCGTGCAGACGCAGGATGCGCGGCGTTTCGATTTCGCTCGGCACCAGCATAAGCTGCGAGCGCGACGGCTGCGACGACCATGAGATCAGCCACGGCGCGGCGACCATCGGCAGACCCACCGGCAGCAGCCAGAACAGCAGACCCGGCGCGAGCCACCACGTGACGGCGAGGCCCGCAGCGCCGATGGCGACAATCCACCACGCCGCGTTGAACCCATCGGCCACGCTCAGCCGTCCGTCGCCGCGGTTATTGGTGGGCCAGCCGCCATCCGCGCCGAACAGCACCTGAAAGACCGAGCGCGTCGCGAAGGCCAGCAGCACCGGAGCCGTGAGCGAGGAGAAGAGCAATTCGCTCAGCGTCGAAGCGAAGGCGATGTTGCCGCCGCCGAAGCCGCGCGCCGTGCCATTCATCGTCGCGCGCGCCGCGATGAGCAGTTTCGGCACCAGCAGAAGCCCGAAAATGCCGATGGCGAGGCCGATCGCTTTCGAGGCCTCTGACGGCGGGAAATAGGGGAAGGGCCAATAAGGCTCGGGGAAGTAATCCGGCGGCGGCATGAACAATGGCGCCGCGACCGAGGCCACGAGAAAGCCCAGCCAGAACAGCGGCGCGATATAGGCCATGATGCCCTGCGCAAAGACGAACCGCGACCAGCCGCGCAGCCCCGGTGCGCCGATGATGCGAGCATGTTGCAGGTTGCCCTGACACCAGCGGCGGTCGCGCTTGGCATGATCGACGATATTCTCGGGGCCTTCCTCGAAGGAGCCTTCCAGATCGTCGTCGAGCCGCACGAGCCAGCCGTTGCGCGCCAGAAGTGCTGCCTCGACATAGTCATGGCTCATCACATGCCCACCGAAGGGCGGCTGCCCCGTCAACGCGGGCAGGCCGCAGCTTTCGGCAAAGGCGCGGGTCCGGACGATGGCGTTGTGGCCCCAGAACGGGCCGGTCTTGCCCTGCAGCATCGCAAGGCCGCGCGCGAAGACGGGCGAGAAGAAGCTGGCCGAGAATTGCATCGCACGGGCGAAGCGCGAGCTTCCCCGCACCACCTTCGGCAGGGTCTGCAGCAGGCCTAGGCGCGGCTCGGCCTCGATCCGGCGGATCATCTGCAGGATCGTCTCGCCTTCCATCAGGCTGTCGGCATCGAGGATCAGCGCGTAATCATAGGCCGCGCCGGAGCGGGTGATGAAATCCTCGATATTGCCGGCCTTCTTGCCGACGTTGTTGGTGCGGCGGCGATAGAAGAACCGGCCAAGCGCGTCACGCTCTTCCACGAGATGGGCGAAGACCTGCACCTCGCGCTGGGCGATGTCATCCTTGCGGGTGTCCGAGAGGATCGCGAAATGCACTTCCGCGTCGTCGCCGGTCGCGGCGAGCGAGGCGTCCATCGCGGCCACGCGCGAGAAGGTGGAGACCGGGTCTTCGTTATAGACCGGCACCAGCACGACCGTGCGGCCCTGGATGCGCGCATGCGGATCAACACGCGGCGGCGGCTCGGCGCGCGAGGTCAGCCCGATCAGAGCCTGCACCGCGCCCCAGGCGAGCCAGAGCGTCGAGATCAGGATCAGAAGCGCGCGCACCACGTCGAGCGTTTGCAAGCCGTCGGCCTGACCGAACTGAATGAACAGAACGAAGGCCCCGATACCTGCAAGCGCCGCCAGCCCGAGCGCCAGAGCGCGCAGGCCGATCAGCAATGCGCCGCGAGGACGCGCGAGCGCGGACATGTCAGGTGCCTTCCCCGACCGGGCGGCGGGTCAGCATCCGGGCGAGCCGGGTACTCAGCCGAAGATCGGGTTCGATCTGTTGAGCAGGCATGGCCATCGGGGCCACCGGCAGCGCGGCGGGCCCGGCAACGAGGTCTTCGGGCGACAGTCGGCGCTGGGCGCGCGGCTGATCGGTCAGCGCCGGCACTTCCGGCAGCGTCAAATGTGAAATCATGTTTTGGTCCACTGGTAGAGCCAGGTCTCGGAGAGGTTCCGTCCAAAACCAGCAAGAGTGGCAGAGAGTTCCACGGGCGCGTCGCCATCGGCGGAAATATCCAGAACGAGACGCCAGACATTGTCCTGTTCGACCTTCGAAAGGGTCTGCGTTTCGATCTTGCCCTTGTTCGCGTGAGTGACCGGTTTGATTTCGTCGACCGCCGATGCGGGTAGGCGCGAAATCTCTCCGCCCTTGAAATCAATGACGAATTTCCGGGTGCCCTTGGTGTTCTCGACGCCCGAGACACCGCCAGTCCCGGCCCATGTCTGGTCCACATAGGCGCGCTGATCGCTCGGATCGGGGGGCAGATCGCCCCATTCCAGCCGATAGGCGAATTCTAGCGCATCGCCTGCTTTTGCCGGAGCTTCGGGCACCCAGAAGGCGACGATATTGTCGTTCACCTCGAGTTTCGAGGGGATCTCGACCAGCCGAACCATGCCCTTGCCCCAGTCGCCTTGTGGCGTCACGCGGACAGAGGGGCGGCGCTCGTAGCGGGCCGAGGCGTCCTGATAATGATCGAATTCGCGCTCGCGCTGATAGAGGCCGAAGCTCTGCGGCGCGCTCTCGGCGAAATACGAGGAGGCGAGCTTGTTCGGGTTCTGCAGCGGGCGCCACAGCTTGTCGCCATCGGCCTGCTCGATCGCCAGCCCGTCGCTGTCATGCACGCGCGGGCGGTAATCGTCGAAATTATGCCGGTTGCGCGGTCCGTAGAGGAACATCGAGGTCAGCGGCGCGACGCCGAGCTGCTGGATATCCTCGCGGATGAAGAGCCGCGCAGTCACATCGACCGAGGTCGCCTCGCCCGGGGTGATGACGAATTTGTAGGCCCCCGTCAGCGAGGCCGAATGCATCTCGGCGAAGACGGTAATCGAGGTCGCGCCCGAGGTTGGTGTCTCGACCCAGAACTGGGTGAAGCGCGGGAATTCCTCTGCGACGGAGACGCCGGTGTTCACGGCAAGCCCGCGGGCCGAAAGGCCATAGGCCGAACCCCGGCCGAGCGCGCGGAAGTAGGACGCGCCCTGGAATGCGATCAGCTCGTCCATGACATCGGGGCGGTTGAGCGGCGTGTTCAGCCGGAAGCCCGCGATGCCCGGAAGATCGGCATGTTCGGGCACGATCTTGCGCGCTTTGCTCTGGTAGATGAAATCGTCGGTCGAGAAATTCATCGGGCTCGCTTGCCCGTTCTCGACGCTGGAGAGATGCACCGGCTCTTTAAACAGCCAGCCCAGATGGAAGGCCTGCAACTCGAAGCGCGTGTCCTCGATATCCTCGAAGCGCGACTTGTCCGGGTCGAAGCGGATCATCCGGTAGCTGTCGTAATCCAGCTTACTCAGAAAATCGGCCGAGCTGGTCTCGGGCGGAACGGCGTCTCCCTTCGCGGCCTTCTGCATCCGTGCCGCGAGATCGTCGAAAGAAAACGGCGATTGCTGCGGTGCGGCGGGGGGCGGGGTGGGAGCGGTAGCGGGTTCGGCCGGGGCGGCGCTGTCTTGCGCGAGCGCATGACCGGGCCAGCCTCCCGCGGCGGCGAACGCGCCAAAAGCGGAACCGGCGGCGAGGAGCTGTCGGCGGGAGAATTGGGGCACTTGCACAGTGCGGGGATTAGGCATCTGTTTCCCTGCGATTACAGTCGCTTCGCACGGAGAAAAACCGCCGTGCTGCAATTTGCATAGCCACATGCCCAGAAAAACTGCAAGAGGGTATGCGAGGCCCATCGGACGGACAGGGTCGAGCCATGCGATTCTCGCATAACATCGCCCATCCATGCATCGAAAAGCGCGATTTCCCGCCGATTCAGCGACATTTGTGCCGCAGAATGCCGCATGTGCAAAATGGCGGGAGAGGGGCCGATCGCTGTCGCTTTGAGGCGGCCTCCGCACAATGCCTTGCGATTCTACTCAGGAAACGCCGTCGCGAAGCTTGACAGACATGCCCCCTGTGCGCAGGTAAAGTAATGCTTGCGCGGGGGGAGAGTGCGGTCGCATCCATCGCCCCAAGGCCCGCCAAAGAACGGACCGGAGAGAAGATGTCGCCTGCCTTGATCGCCGCTTTGCCCTTCCTGGGCGCAGCCATGCCGTCGATCCTTATCCGCACCGGACGCACCAATGCCGCCGCGGTTTCGGCCCTGTTTACGGGGCTGGCGCTGCTCGGGTTGTTGCTGAACCTGCCGACCGTGATGGCGGGTGGTGTCGTCGAGACCAAGATCGACTGGCTGCCCTGGCTGGGCCTGAACGTGAATTTCTGGATCGACGGTCTGGGGATGCTGTTCGCGACGCTGATCCTCGGGATCGGGCTGCTGATCATCCTCTATGCGCGGTTCTACCTGTCGAACAAGGACCCGGTCGGTCAGTTCTACACCTATCTGCTGCTGTTCCAGGGCGCGATGGTGGGGATCGTCCTGTCGGACAACATCCTGCTATTGCTGATCTTCTGGGAGCTGACCTCGCTTAGCTCCTTCCTGCTCATCGGCTATTGGAAGCACCTGCCCGCGGGCCGTCAGGGCGCGCGTATGGCGCTGACCGTGACCGGTCTGGGCGGCCTGTCGATGATCGCGGGGATGCTGATCCTCGGCAATATCGCGGGCAGCTACGACATCTCGGAAATCCTGCAGCACAAGGACGCCATTCAGGCGAGCCCCTATTACATCCCGGCGCTGCTGCTGATCCTCGGCGGTGCGTTCACGAAATCCGCGCAGTTCCCGTTCCATTTCTGGCTGCCGCACGCCATGGCGGCGCCGACGCCGGTCTCGGCCTATCTGCACTCCGCCACGATGGTGAAGGCGGGGCTGTTCCTGATGGCGCGGATGTGGCCGGTGCTCTCGGGCACGCCGGAGTGGTTCTATATCGTGGCGAGCGTTGGCCTGATCACCATGCTGATCGCCGCGAAGATCGCGATCTTCAAACACGACATGAAGGCGCTGCTGGCCTTCTCGACCGTCTCGCATCTGGGGCTCATAACCTTCATGCTGGGACTAGGGACCGAAGCCGGGGCGCTGGCCGCCGTGTTCCACATCATCAACCACGCGACCTTCAAAGCGGCGCTCTTCATGTCGGCGGGCATCGTCGATCACGAGGCGGGCACGCGCGATCTCACCCGCATTTCGGGGCTACGCAAGCTGATGCCGATCACCTTCGTGATCGCGACCATCGCGGCGCTGTCGATGGCCGGCATTCCCTTCTTCAACGGCTTCCTGTCGAAAGAGATGATGCTGGAAGCCGCCGCGCATACGAAGTGGCTCGACAATAGCTGGCTGATCCCGGTGCTGGCCACCATCGCGGCGCTGTTCTCGGCCACCTATGCCTTCCGCTTCATCAGCCACGGTTTCTTCGGCCCGCCGCCGCCGGATCTGCCGAAGACCCCGCATGATCCGCCCTTCGGCATGTGGATCAGCCCGGCTTTCCTCGCCTTCCTCGTGATCGCGATCGGTCTGTTCCCGATGGCGGTGGCGGGCGGCTATGTCCAGATGGCGACCAATGCGGTCGTCGGTGGCGGCTATCACATGCACGAGCTGAAGATCTGGCATGGCGTCACGCCGGCGCTGATCATGTCGGCCATTGCCGTCACCGGCGGTATCGCTCTGCTCGCCGCGCATCGCCCGTTCCAGCGCCTTTGGGACGCCGCTCCGCGCCCCGAGGCCAAGGTGATGTTCGACTGGGTGGTCGCGAAGGTGCAGAGCCTCGCGGCGTGGATCACCCAAGGGCTGCATACCGGCGCGATGGCGCGTTACCTGATGCTGTTCACGATCACCGCGGTCGGGGTGGGGCTCTATGCCTTCATGAGCGGCACGCTGGGGCCGCAGACCCGTGCGCTGACGCCGGTGAACGGTGCGGCCGTGACCTCTTGGCTGCTGCTGCTGACGGCCACGATGTGTATCGTGGCCTTCCATCACAACCGCATCCTCGCGCTGGTGCTGATCGGGATCGTCGGCCTGACCGTCTCGATCTCCTTTATCTTCCTCTCGGCGCCCGACCTCGCGCTGACGCAGATCTCGGTCGAGATCGTGACGACGGTGCTGATGCTCCTGGCGTTGAACTTCCTGCCCAAGATCACCTCGATCGAATCCAGCCGGATGAAGATCGGCTTTGACGTCGGGCTTTCGGTCGCGGCGGGCGTCGCGGTCTCGGGGCTGATCTACGCGCTGCTGACCCGCGATTTCGCCTTCCCGACGATGTCCGGCTACATGCTCGACAACAGCTACAACCTTGCGGGCGGGGACAACGTGGTGAACGTGATCCTCGTGGACTTCCGTGGCTACGATACGTTCGGCGAGATCACGGTGCTGGGCATCGCCGCGCTGGTGATCTTCGCGCTGACCGAGGCGCTGCTGCAGGGCGCGTCCTCGCGCAAGCTGATCGCGTGGCGCCCCGACGTGCCGCGTGGCGGCGACAAGCACCCGCTGATGCTGCTGATCGTGACGCGGGTGATGATGCCGATCGCGCTGGTCGTGGGGCTCTATATCTTCCTGCGCGGCCACAACGAGCCCGGCGGCGGCTTCATCGCCGGTCTCGTCGTCGCGATCGCGCTGGTGACGCAATACATGGCCTCGGGCTTTGCGTGGACGCAGGCGCGCCAGAAGGTCTATTACCATGTGCTGATCGCCTCCGGCGTGCTGGTCGCGGGGATCACCGGGGCCGGGGCGTTCTTCAACGACATGCCCTTCCTCACCTCCGATTTCGGCTATGTGAAACTGCCCGGCCTCGACAAGTTCGAGCTGGCGACCGCTGCGGGCTTCGACCTCGGCGTGTTCCTTGGCGTCGTCGGCTCGGTGATGCTGGCGCTTGGCGGGCTGAGCCGCCTCGCGCGCCGCGCCGCGATGGGCGAGGAAGGTGGCGAGGAGGGCGCGCATATCGCGGCCGAGAAGCCGGAGGCCCGCGTGCTCGCACCGCTTTCGGCCGGGCCCTATCCGCCCGAAGCCAAAGTGCCGCGCCGCTGGTGGAAGACCGCCCGCGCCGCGCGCGAAGCCACCCAGAACGAGCGTGACACTGTGCACGAGAACAAGAAGACCAACGGGGGCGATCACTGATGGAAGTGCTCGTTGCATCGGCCATCGGCGTGCTGACCGCCGCCGGCATCTACATGATCCTGCGTCTGCGCACCTTCCCCGTGGTGGTGGGCATGTCGCTGCTGTCGTACGCGGTGAACGTGTTCCTGTTCGCCACGGGTCGTCTGGTGATCAACCAGCCGCCGATCCTGCGCGACGGCGTGACCTCCTTTACCGACCCGATCCCGCAGGCGCTGGTCCTGACCGCGATTGTGATCTCCTTCGGGATGACCGCGGTCGTGGTGATGCTCGCGCTTGGCGCCTTCATCGAGGCGGGCAATGACCGCA
>MDSW01028835.1_pt1 | contig 96085 bp, 76 predicted proteins | sample 811171 | NCBI WGS metagenome assembly MDSW01 (sample SAMN05326641, study PRJNA326480) | marine metagenome | isolation source: seawater | place: Atlantic Ocean: North West | collected 2012
ACCGCCAGTATGGCCTGCGCCAAACCCCTGGCTCCTGAACCAGACCTGACCGGCAGAATGGGTCAACCTATTCACAATTCACTCTAGGTCGTAAACTCATAAATTTTTCCTGCCGGCTCCCCCAGCAAAAAACGGCGGCTCCGAAAAGAAAAGCCGCCGTCCTGATTGTTCATTAAACGAAAGACGGATCAGAGGATTCTTTTACGGCGCCTTGCCAGCCCCAGGCCGACGAGGCTGATTCCGAATAGGGCCAGGCTTGCCGGTTCCGCAACCGTGATGGAATTCCCGCAGTCGTTGGCCGGGGCGTTAAAGCCGGCACCGGTGCGCACCTGAAGGCAATATTGACCGAATGTATCGCCCTCATTTTCGAAATCGTCAATCGTGCCATTGGAGAAGTTTGAATATGACGTGATGGCGACGAAATAGGATCCCGGGTCAAGTTGGAGTTCCAGGAACGGATCATAGTCTCCGTTCGGGTCGGATCCTGGATCGGGTGGAAAGCCGACATCGTCATCATCATCGATAAGATTTCCCGCGGAATCGAAAACGCTCAGCACGGCATCGAGACTGTCATCGTCATCCGTATCGGGGGTCAGAATGTCATTGGCGAAGTCCACGTCGAAATAGACTGTCAGCGGATCTCCTTCGCCCACAGAGAAGCTGAACAGATCCAAGTCATTCATGTCCTGATCGGAAATCCAACCAAACGCGGTCAAGGTGCCAGGGAGTGTTCCCAGTGCTTGTGCCGTAGCAGCAGTATCATTCAAGCCTGAACTTGACGTCCCCTCGACGTCCATGACGACGGCTTCTGCCATACTGCTGTAAAAAAATGCAGTTAAGGTCACCGCTGGAATGGACCATTTTTTCCCAAACATTTGAGTAATCCTTTCATTGATTACGATGTTTTGTACAACTACTGTGATTAAGCAAAAAGTATGCCAGGAAGAAAAAGTTTTTCATATCAACATATTGGAAAATTTTATCACGAAACAGTCTGATGAAGTGTAAAAAATCCTGACACTTTTGGCGTGTTTGGCGCGGGACGATCCATGAAGCGGCGCTACGGATTGCTGCGCTTCAGCTCGCCATGACGGCGGGGCCTTTCTTGTTATCGAGGCCCCCCGCCGTTTTTGCCTCGCACCAGTTTCACATTATGGGCCGCAAGCGCGGCAAGATTGATGATTTCCGAGGCGTAGGAGCCCATGGGAATGATCTGCACCGAATGTTGAAGCCCCACCAGCATGGGGCCGATCACCGTCCCCCCACCCATTTCCCGCATCAGCTTGGTGGAAATGTGCGCGGAATGCATGCCCGGCATGATCAGCACATTAGCGGGACCTGACAGGCGGCAGAAGGGATATTTGGCCATGATTTCCGGGTTAAGCGCCACCCCGGCGTGCATCTCCCCTTCATATTCAAAATCCACCTGGCGTTCGTCCAGGACACGCACGGCCTCGCGGGAGGACTGGGCCAAAATGCCGCCTTCGGGGTTGCCGAAATTGGTATAGGACATGAAGGCGACCCGCGGTTCCATGCCGAAATGACGAACAATCTCGGCGGCGTGTTCGGCGCTGTCAGCCATGTCTTCCCCGGTGGGCATTTCATTGATGGCGGTATCGGCCACAAAAATGGTTCGTTCCCCCTTGACCATGATGGACAGGCCCATGGCCTTGCGCCCCGGGATAGGGTCAATGACTTTCATGACACTCTCAAGTGCGGCGGCATAATGGCGGATATGGCCGGTAACCATGGCGTCCGCGTCACCATGCACCAGCATCAGGGCGCCAAATACGTTGCGGTCGGAATGCACCAACCGCAAACAGTCCCGAAACAGATATCCTTTGCGTTGTAGTTTGGCAAACAGATATTCCGCATATTTCTGGCTTTTGTCGCTGGCGCGGGCATGATGAATTTCGAGATCATCATTGCGGTCATGGCCAATATGTTCCAGAAGATCGCGGATCTTGTTTTCATGGCCGATTAGGACCGCCTTGCCGTAGCCGTTTTGTTCGAAACCCAGCGCGGCGCGCAGCACGGTTTCCTCGTCGGCTTCGGTAAAGACAACCCTTTTGGGGGCTGCATCCAGCTGGTCGTATATCATCTGCAAGGTGCCGGTCGTGGGATTGAGGCGCGCTGCCAGTTCCTTGCGGTATTCTTCCATATCAATAATGGGCCTGTTCGCCACGCCGCTTTCCATGGCGGCTTCGGCCACAGCGGGGGGAATGGCGCTGATCAGTCGGGGATCAAAGGGGGCCGGGATGATATATTTGGGGCCGTATTTGGGGTGTTCGCCGGCATAGGCCGAGGCCACCTCGTCCGGGACGTCTTCCCGCGCCAGTTCGGCGATAGCCCGGGCGGCGGCGATTTTCATTTCGTCGTTGATCCGGCTTGCACGCACATCCAGCGCTCCGCGGAAAATATACGGGAACCCCAGAACATTGTTGACCTGGTTGGGGTAGTCTGAACGTCCCGTGGCGACAATGGCGTCGGAACGCACGGCTTCCACTTCCTCCGGGGTGATTTCCGGATCCGGGTTGGCCATGGCAAAAATGATTGGCTGGTCGGCCATGCTTTCCACCATCTGTGGGGTCACTGCTCCCTTGACGGAAAGCCCCAGAAACACATCTGCGCCTTTCAGCGCCTCTTCTAAGGTGCGTAGGTCGGTCTTGATCGCATGGGCCGATTTCCACTGGTTCATACCTTCCTTGCGGCCCTGATAGATCACCCCCTTGCTGTCACACAGGATAACATTGTCATGGGGAACGCCCATGGCCTTGACCAGTTCCGTGCAGGCAATGGCGGCGGCGCCTGCACCGTTCACCACGATGCGCACATCGTGAATGTCGCGGTCTGTCAGGTCCAGGGCGTTGATAATGCCAGCCGCTGTAATAATCGCGGTGCCGTGTTGGTCATCGTGAAATACGGGAATGTTCATTTCCTCGCGCAAGCGTTGTTCGATAATAAAACATTCCGGCGCCTTGATGTCCTCAAGGTTGATGCCGCCAAAAGTTGGCGCTAGCGGCCGCACGCAATTGATAAACTCTTCCACATCCTGGGTATCCACTTCCAGGTCAATGGCGTCCACATCGGCGAAACGCTTGAACAGAACAGCCTTGCCCTCCATTACCGGCTTTGAGGCCAGCGCCCCAAGATTGCCAAGCCCCAGAATGGCCGATCCGTTGGAAATGACCGCCACAAGATTGCCCTTGGCGGTATAGTCCCAGGCCATGGCGGGGTGATCCGCGATGGCGCGCACCGGGGCGGCGACGCCGGGCGAATAGGCCAGAGATAGGTCCCGCTGGGTGGCCATGGATTTGCTGGCGACAATTTCGATTTTGCCGGGCCGGCCGGAAGAATGGTAATGCAGGGCTTCCTTGTCCCCGAAAGGTTTTTTACTATTGGTCATATCACTTGTCTTATCTGTCTTTTTTGTCTGTCTTATGACAGATGGTTTTTTGTTTAGCGTCCACGCCGGAGGGTTTGATTTCCGGGGCCGAAGCGGATAGAGTCACTCAACCTTGCTTGTTACAGGCACAGGAACTGCCCAATAGTCCTATGTTCTGTGAACATGCTCGTTTTTTGTATTAATATTTCTTAATAAGAATGTCTATTGGAATTTTTGAATAAAATTCTCTCAAAAAACTATCTGAAAATTTTTAAAAGACTGCGGATATTAAGACGCTTATGACCGAATTGCTCGACACAGATCATCACAAGCCGGAACAAAAGAGTGACGAGAGGGGGCGGCCGTCTGCGGCCCGTGAGGAGCAATGCCCAGAGAAAAAGCCGAAAAAAGCCGCCACAGCAACTGGCAAAAAAACCGGCAAAAAAACCGGCAAAAAAACTGGCAAAAAACCGGCCCAGCCAACCCCCATGATGGCCCAGTATCTGGAGATCAAGGCGGCGTATGAAGGTTATCTGCTGTTTTACCGGATGGGGGATTTTTATGAGCTGTTCTTTGAGGATGCCATCAAGGCGTCCGAGGCGCTGGACATCACCCTGACCAAACGCGGCAAACATCTGGACGAAGACGTTCCCATGTGTGGTGTCCCGGTGCATGCGGCAGAAACCTACCTGGCGCGCCTGATCCGCAAAGGATTCAAAGTTGCCGTCTGCGAGCAGATGGAAGACCCGGCGGAGGCCAAAAAACGCGGTTCCAAAGCGGTGGTGAAACGGGATGTGATTCGGCTTGTCACGCCGGGAACCATCACCGAAGAAAATCTTCTGGATGCACGACAGCATAATTATCTGGCGGCGCTGTGTCAGATACAGGGGGAATTTGCGCTGGCCTGGCTGGATATATCCACTGGCGATTTTTATGTGTCGCGGCTGGATCCGGCCAATCTGGAGGCAGAACTAGCGCGTTTGCAACCCGGCGAACTGCTTCTGCCGTCGTCCCTTCTGGACCGCGATGAATTGGCTGACGGTCTGAGGCCCTGGCGGGACAGTCTCTCCCTTCAGGAAACCCGGTATTTTGACAGCCGTCTTGGGGAAAAACGACTGAAAGAATATTACGGCCTGTCGGTCCTGGACGGGCTGGGGCAGATCGGCCGCGCCGAAGCGGCAGCCTGTGGGGCGTTGCTGGAATATGTGCAGGAAACCCAGAAGGGCAAACTGCCCAAACTATCCCGCCCGCACCCCATCGGCGAAGAGGCGACCATGATGATCGACGGGGCGACCCGCCGCAATCTGGAGCTATCGCAAACCTTGAGCGGCGAACGCCGGGGCAGTTTGCTGAGTGTGCTGGACCGGACCGTCACGGGGGCCGGTGCCCGTTTGTTGGCCACCCGCCTGAGTGCGCCGCTGACGGATCCTGCGGCCATTAACCGGCGTCTGGATCTGGTGTCCTTTTATCTGGAGGAAGAAAGTCTGCGGCGTAAGATGCGCGACCTGCTGAAAAAGTGTCCAGACATGGAACGGGCCCTGTCGCGGCTGTCGCTGGGCCGGGGAGGGCCGCGGGATCTGGCGGCGATCCGGGACGGTCTGGAGCAGGCTGGGGAAATTCGCCAGCTTTTGGAAAAGGCCGCGGGGCAGCAGACCGCCGATATGCTGGGGCTGCCCGAAGACATGCAGAAGGTCATCAGCCATCTGGGCCGTCATGCGGCTTTGGTGGATATGTTGCACCGGGCGCTGGCCGAGGACCTGCCGACCATCATCCGCGATGGCAACTTCATCGCCAGGGGCTATCATGCCGCCCTGGATGAATTCAGGATGTTGCGGGATGAAAGCCGTCGGTTGATCGCCGCGCTGGAAGGTCAGTACCGGGAGCAGACCGGCATTTCGACCCTGAAGGTGCGTCACAACAACGTCCTAGGCTATTATATCGAGGTGACGGCGACCCATGCGGATAAAATGATGTCGCCGCCGCTGTCCGAAGAATTCATTCACCGTCAGACGCTTGCCAATGTGGTGCGCTTCAACAGTACGGAACTGGCCAAGCTGGCCGGCAGGATCAGCCAGGCGGGAGAACAATGTCTGGCTCTGGAGCATGAAATTTTCGAAGATCTGACCGGAACGGTCATGGCCGAATGGGACAGCATTTCCCGAGCGGCGCAGGCGCTAGCGCAGCTGGATGTGGCCTCGGCGCTGGCGGAACTTGCCGCCGAAAATAATTATTGCCGTCCCAAGGTGGATGACAGTCTTGAATTTACCATTGTGGGAGGGCGCCATCCGGTGGTGGAAGCGGCGTTGAAGGTTGTTCAGGAAGGGCCGTTCGTGGCCAATGATTGTGACCTGTCGCCGGCCAACAGGCTATGGCTGGTTACGGGACCCAACATGGCCGGGAAAAGCACCTTTCTGCGTCAGAATGCCCTGATTGCTGTGATGGCGCAGATGGGAAGCTATGTGCCTGCCGAGAGGGCCCATATCGGTATTGTTGATCGGCTGTTCAGCCGGGTGGGGGCCAGCGACGACCTGGCTCGCGGGCGGTCCACTTTTATGGTGGAAATGGTGGAAACCGCCGCCATTCTGAATCAGGCGGGGCGGCGTGCCCTGGTGATTTTGGACGAGATCGGCCGCGGTACAGCCACCTATGACGGCCTGTCCATCGCCTGGGCCGCGGTGGAGCACCTGCACGAGGAAAACCGCTGCCGGGGGCTGTTTGCCACCCATTACCATGAATTGACCGCCCTCGCGAGCAGGCTGGATCATCTGTCGCTCTATTATATGAAAGTCAAGGAATGGGACGGCGAAGTGGTGTTTCTGCATGAGGTGGGGCCAGGGGCGGCGGATCGCTCCTATGGTATTCAGGTGGCGCGTCTTGCGGGATTGCCGCAGGTGGTGATCGAGCGCGCGCAACAGGTGCTGTACAGTCTGGAACAGGGGGATGGGACCACAGGGCCAGGGGGCAAGCCGGGGGGCGGCCTAGGGACGCTGGTCGAGGAATTGCCGCTTTTTTCTGCTTTTAAGGAAACCATGCCCGCAGAAGAAAGTCGCGACAGCAGGCTGAAGGACATGTTAAAAGAAATACACCCGGACGAGCTTACGCCCCGGGAAGCCCTGGATATGATATACCGGCTGAAGGATGCCGCTGGTGACTAGACCTTATGTGAGAATGCGAAAAGTAAAGAACCATCTAGATATTGTGGACGGCAAGGCGTTGCGGGCGGAAATTGCCGCCCTCAAGGAGGAGTTTTCCCCGGCCGACGTGCGGGAGCCTTTGCTGAAACGGCTCAAGGTGGCGTATCAGGCGGGGTTTGAAGAAATCAAAAGACGTTGCGAGGCCGGGGAAGGGGGCATTACCCTGGTGCGGGCCCAGACTTATCTGACCGATGAAATTATCCGTGCGCTGTATGATGTGACGTCGGAATATATCTATCACCAGCCCAATCCCACCAGCGCGGAAAAACTGTGTCTTGTGGCGGTGGGCGGATACGGCCGGGGCGAAATGGCGCCTTATTCCGATATCGACCTGCTTTTCCTGTTGCCTTACAAGCAGACTCCCTGGGGGGAGCAGGTGGTGGAATATATGCTCTATATGATGTGGGATATGGGGCTGAAAGTGGGCCATGCCACCCGGACGGTGGGGGAATGCATCCGGTTGGCGCAGGGAGACCTCAGCATCAAGACCTCATTGCTGGAGGCGCGTTATCTGTGGGGGGATAAAAGCCTGTTTGATGAATTTGTCGCCCGTTACGATAAAGAGATTATTGAAGGCCAGGAACCCGAATTTGTGGAAGAAAAACTGGCCGAACGGGATACGCGCCATCTGAAGATGGGGGACAGTCGATATGTGGTGGAGCCCAATCTGAAGGACGGGAAGGGCGGGCTCCGAGACCTGCAGACGCTCTATTGGATTTCCAAATTCATCTATAAGGTTCAATCGGCCTCCGAACTGGTGGGCAAGGGGGTTTTTTCCCGCGAGGAGTACCGCCAGTTCCGCAAGGCTGAAAAATTTCTGTATACGGTCCGTTGTCATCTGCATTACATCATGGGACGCCCGGAAGAACGCATTACCTTTGATGTGCAGAAAACATTAGCCCGGCGACTGGGATATATGGACCGGCCGGGATCTTCCGGCGTGGAACGGTTCATGAAGCATTATTTCCTGAATGCCAAGAATGTCGGGGATCTCACGCGTATCTTCTGCTCCTATCTCGAAGCTCAGCACAAACGCAAGACCCGGCTGAAAATCCCGAGCTTTGGGCTGCGCCGTAAAAGCGTTGACGGTTTTCCCATTGACGGCAGCCGCCTTTCGGTCAAGGGCGTGCGTACCTTTACGGAAAACCCCGTGGAAATGATCCGCATTTTTTATGTCGCCCAGAAATATCACCTGGACGTGCATCCGCGCGCCTTGCGGCTGATCCGGCAGAATCTCAAGCTGATTGATCGAGATGTGCGTAATGATCCTGAGGCCAATGAGCTGTTTATGGAGATTCTGACGTTCCGTGAAGGCCCTGGCTTTATTTTGCGGCTAATGAACGAGGCCGGGGTGTTTGGCCGTTTTGTGCCGGATTTCGGGCGGGTGGTGGCCCAGATGCAATATGACATGTATCATGTCTATACGGTGGATGAACATACCATCCGGGCCATTGAACTGCTTTCGGAAGTAGAGAGGGGTGAGCTGGCCGAGGATCACCCGCTGGCCAACGAAATCGTTCACAAGGTGCTCTCCCGCCGGGTGTTGTATGTAGCGGTGCTGCTGCATGATATTGCCAAGGGGCGCAAAGGGGACCATTCCGTGCTTGGCGCCGAGGTGGCGAAAAAACTGTGCCCCCGGTTTGGTATGAGCCCGGCGGAGACGGAGACTGTGGCCTGGCTGGTGCGCTGGCATTTGTTGATGAGCGGTATTGCCTTCAAACGCGATCTGAATGACCCCAAAACCATCATTGATTTTGCCAATGCAGTGCAGAGCCCGGAGCGGCTGCGGCTTTTGCTGGTTCTCACGGTGGTGGATATTCGGGCTGTGGGGCCGAAGATCTGGAACGGCTGGAAGGGGCAGCTGCTCAGAGACCTGTATTATCGGGCCGAAGAATATCTGTTGGGCGGACAGATTGAAAAAAGCAATCTGTTCCGTGTGGAAAAAAGGATCAATGCCTTGCGGCAGGTGCTGTCCGACTGGTCCGATGAAAAGTTCGAAGCGTTCAAGGAGCGTTTTTATGACAGTTTCTGGATGGCGCTGGACGAAACCAATCATGAACGGATCGCCCGGATCATGGAAAAGGCAGATGCTCGGGATGACAGGTTGACCATTGACATCCGTTCCGACGAATTTCAAGAAATCACCGAACTGATTATTTATGCCCAGGATCACCCCGGCCTGTTTGCCCGCATCACCGGGGCAATTGCCCTGAGCGGCGCGACCATTCAGGACGCCAAGATCCTGACCACCAAGGATGGCATGGCCGTGGACACTTTCTGGATCCAAGAAGCCGACGGGTCGGCGTTCAAGGATCCCCATAAACAGGAAAAGCTGAAAAAAACGATCAAGGAAACGCTGATGGGTAAAATCCTGCCGCGCAAGGTGTTGCAGAAACGGCAGGAGGAAAAGAAATCGAAACGCACCGCCGTGTTTACCGTGGAGCCGGTGGTTCTGATCGACAACAAGGCAAGCAACACCTATACGGTGATCGAAGTGAACGGCCTGGACCGGGTTGGATATCTGTATGACTTGTCGCGCACGCTGGTGGATTTGAAACTGAGCATCGGCAGCGCCCATATTGCGACTTATGGTGAGCGTGCTGTGACGGTCTTTTTTGTGCGAGACCTGTTTGGCCACAAGGTGACGCATGAGCAGAAACTGGCCCAGATTGAAAAGGCGCTTATGGCGGTCCTGACCGGACAGGAGGACCCAGATAATGCGGCAAAAAAACAACAGCCTTCCGTCAGGGAAGCGTCATAGGGTAGGGCCACGGTATTCACATGTCCATTTTAAAAGCCACCGCCATTTTTGGCAGTTTCACTTTTCTGAGCCGTATTCTGGGTTTTGTCCGGGACATTCTGATGGCGTCCATTTTGGGGGCGGGTATTGTGGCGGACTGTTTTGTGGTGGCCTTCAAGCTGCCCAATTTTTTCCGACGGCTGTTTGCAGAAGGGGCATTCAGCGCCTCTTTTGTGCCGCTGTTTTCCGCCACGTTGGAAAAGGAGGGTAAACAGGAGGCCCTGAATTTTGCAGAAGAAGCCCTGGCGGGGCTTTTGGTGGCGCTTCTGGGGCTGGTAGGGGTGATGGAACTGTTCACGCCAGCTGTGATTTACGTGTTGGCGGGCGGGTTTGCCGACGATGCCGCTAAATTTTCCCTCGCCGTGGTGCTGACCCGGATTACCTTCCCCTTTATTCTGTTTATTTCCCTGGTATCACTGCTGGGGGGGATCCTGAATGCCCTGGGGCGGTTTGCGGAAACCGCGGCTTTGCCGATTGTGCTTAACATCTGTCTGATTTCGGCACTGGTTTTTGCCCAAGAGGTGCTGGAAACCCCGGCCCATGCTTTGGCCATTGCTGTCTCGCTGGCGGGGTTTCTTCAACTCGTTTTGCTCTATATGGCTTGTCGCAAGGCCGGGTATCGCCTGCATCTGCGCTGGCCGCGGCTTACCCCTCGGGTGCGGGAGCTTTTGACCATTATGGCGCCGGCGGCCCTTGGGGCCGGGGTGATCCAGCTTAACCTGATGCTGGACATGATATTGGCTTCGCATCTGCCGGATGGGTCTTTGTCTTTTCTGTTTTATGCGGACCGGCTGAATCAATTGCCCATTGGGGTGATCGGGGTGGCCCTGGGTACGGTTTTGTTACCGCTATTGGCACGGGAAATTGCCGCCGGCAATGAAGGACAGGTTAGCGCCAATCAGAACCGGGCTATTGAGATGGGACTGTTTTTTACCATTCCCGCTGCCGTGGCGTTTATTATTGTGCCTTATGAGCTGATTCACGTGCTGCTGGAACGCAATCAGTTTACAGCTGAGGATACCCGGCAGACGGCACTGGCGCTGGCCGCGTATGCGGTTGGTTTGCCGGCTTATGTGCTGGCCAAGGTGTTCAGCCCGGGGTATTTCGCCCGCAAGGACACCAAAACGCCGGTAAAGTTTGCGATGGTGGCGCTGATGGTGAATCTGGTGCTGAATATTGCGCTGATGATTCCTTTCAAACATGTGGGCCTGGCGCTGGCAACGGCCATATCCGCCTGGGTTAATGTGGCGCTGCTGTGCACGGGGCTGATCCGGCGGGGGCAGTACCGGTTTGACCGTATGGTGTTGACCCGCCTTGGGCGCTATGTCTTGTGTAGTTTGGGCATGGGACTTCTGGTCTGGCAGCTTTCGCATCTTGTGGCGCCCTGGATCGCCGGGGAACTTTCCGCACAGCTTGCGGGATTGGCGGTGCTGGTGATCGGCGGTGTGGCCAGTTATGTTGTGCTGGCATTTGTCGTTGGAGCGGTTCGTCGTAAAGACCTGGATCTGCTGACCCGCCGACGCGCTGTGAAGTGAAACAGACCCGACCGACAACACTTCCCTTGACCGCGACATGATTAATCGTCATAACCCAGAGAGTTTATGGGACCCAGAGTTTACGGGCTCAAAGATAAGGGGCATGTCCACAATGCCCCCAAGCAATGATAATCCCAAAGGAAAGTAAGATGACAACACAGCAAGACCGCGTTTTTTCCGGCGTACAGCCGTCCGGCAACCTGACCCTGGGCAATTATCTGGGGGCGATCCGCAACTGGGTGGGACTTCAGAAGCAGTATGAAAGCATTTTCTGCGTTGTGGATATGCACGCCATTACCGTCTGGCAGGATCCGGAAGAGCTGCGCCGGGCCACCCGGGAGGTGGCGGCGGGAATGCTGGCGGCCGGGATTGATCCTGCGGAATCTATTATTTTTAACCAGAGCCAGGTATCCGGTCATGCAGAACTGGCCTGGATTTTCAACTGTGTGGCGCGTCTTGGCTGGCTGAATCGCATGACCCAGTTCAAGGAAAAGGCGGGCAAGAATCGTGAACGGGCCAGTGCTGGCCTGTATGTGTATCCTAATCTGATGGCGGCGGATATCCTGTTGTACAAGGCCACACATGTCCCTGTGGGCGAAGACCAGAAACAGCATCTGGAATTGACCCGGGACATTGCCCAGAAATTCAACAATGATTATGGCGTGGATTTCTTTCCGGAAGTGGAGCCGCTTATCCTGGGGGAAGCCACCCGGGTAATGTCCTTGCGCGACGGCAGCAAGAAAATGAGCAAATCTGATCCGTCCGACATGGCGCGAATCAACTTGACCGACGATCGGGAAACCATTGCCAAAAAAATCCGCAAGGCCCGTACCGACAGCGACCCCTTACCGTCGGAACCTGCCGGTCTTGAAAATCGCCCTGAGGCCCGGAACCTAGTTACCATTTATGCGGCCCTGTCGGATCGGTGTGTGGCAGATGTCCTGAAAGATTACGGCGGGCAGGGATTTGCCACCTTCAAGAGCGACCTTGCGGCTCTGAGTGTGGAGGTCCTGGGACCGATTACCGAAGAAATGAAACGGCTGTGCGAGGAGAAATCCTATGTGGACAGCATCTTGCGGGATGGGGCGGAAAAGGCGGCGACGCTGGCGGAGCCGATCCTGGAGAACATAAAACAGATTGTGGGTTTCTTGAAACCTTGACCAGGAATGTTATATACTCATCCATAGGGTCAGGGGATGCGAAAGGCCATTCTTATGAATAGAGTCATTAAAACAGTCGGATTAATGGCGGTACTGAGTCTTCTGGCCGCCTGTAGTAACAACCTTCGTTCCACTGTCACCACCTTTCATTCTCTTCCGCAGCCATCCGGAGAGAAAATTGTGATCGTGCCGATGGATGACAGCCTGAAAGGCAGTCTGGAATTCGCCACATACGCCAACATGGTGGGCAATGAGCTGGGTAAGCTGGGCTATCGGCCGGCCAATGGCCAGCCTGCGGACCTGGTGGTGGAACTGGATTACGGGGTGGATGATGGCAAGGTGTTTGTCCGTTCCTATGGTACCGGTTTTGGGTATTGGGGATATCCCTATTTTCACCATTTCGGGCATCATCATTTCCATCATTTCTGGCCGCATCACAGGTGGTATTATGGCGGATACTGGGGCTATCCCTATGGCCGGGATGTCCGCAGTTATGTCAAATATACGCGGGTGCTGAAAATGAATATCCGTCCCAATTTCGACGGGGCCAAGAACCTGTATGAAGGACGAGTCGAAAGCATGGGGCGCAGTAATGACCTGCCGGCGTTAATGCCTTATCTGGTGCAGGCCATGTTCGAGAATTTTCCCGGCATGAGCGGGACGACCCGGAAGGTGGTCATTGACCTTGAAGAACAAAAAGACTACTGACCCTGGGGGCTGCCCCGGGAAAACTGCGCAGAGGCAGGCGTAACACTTAGACATATCATAATGATTTCCGGCCGGACGGGGGAATGTATGTGGGAATGGTTGAAGGATTTTAGGTTCTGGATTGCGGAAAATATCCGGGGCGTTGGTATCAAAAGAATACTTCTGGTTCTTCTGGCCATTCTTCTGCTGTATTACCCGATCGGCATGATCGTCATTCATGTGATTGATGATGACCGGACCTTTCGGCCGGCCAACTATACCATGACCGGTAACGCCAGTTACGCCGTGGCGATGTCGTCGGCGTTGATTGACCGGGAAGTGAATCAGCACAGCTGGATCAGCAATGATCCGTTTTTTTATCCCAGCGGTCCCCTCGACAATATGGCCAATTACCAGCAAGGCATAATTGCCGCCATTGCCCGGTTCAGCTTTGAACTGGTGGATCAGTTGGGCCGGACGCGGGGGTCCAGCAAGGCGGATCCGGATTTGCAGGAAGTATCGGGTCTGTTGCAATATCCGGCCGACAAATGGTGGTGGGATCCGTCCGTATCCCTGCTGCCGGTATCCACTTCCGAAGCTCAGTATCGTTCTGCCCTGAAGAAGCTGCGAAATTATAATCAGCGTCTGGCCGCGGGCGAGGCCGTTTTTGAACGACGCGGGGATAATCTTCTGGCCACCCTTGACCGGATTGCGCTGGATCTTGGCGCGTCATCGGCGGCGCTGGACAAATATATCCGGGAAGGGTTTGGGTGTGTTTTTGATATGGGAGCTGATGACCTGTTTTATAATGTCAAGGGTCAGGCGTATGCCTACAGCATGATTCTCAAGGCTTTGAGACAGGATTTTGAACAGGTGATCAAGGACAGGGAACTGAACAGCACCTGGAATGAGATGGAAGAAAGTTTTGCTTCTGTCGTGGATCTTGATCCCACGATCGTATCGAATTGTCAACCGGACGGCATGGCTTTCCCCAATCATCTGGCGGCGCAGGGATTTTATCTGCTCCGTGCGCGCACCCAACTCAAGGAACTCACCAATATTCTGCTGAAATAATTCCTGTTGCAAAAGCCTGTATGCCAATGGCACAATGTTGCCCAAAGAAATACCAGGGAGCATCTCAGAAAATAAATAATCATAAAAAATAAGCAGGTTATAACAACAGGATCGGGATATATGTCCACAACGGACAAAACGGACAAAACAGACAGCAAGTGGAAGTTTCTTGTTATTGCCGACAATACACCTGAATTCCGGAAGGTGTTGCGTCTTGCCAGTCTCCGGGCCGCCAAGGTCGGTGGCTCCATGGTGATGCTGCATATCATCCAGCCGCAGGATTTTCAGCATTGGGTCAGTGTCAAGGAACTCATGGAGGAGGAAGCCCGCCAAGAGGCCGAGGAAATGTTGCAGGAATTTGTGCGTGAGGCCGAGGCCCTGAGCGGCATGACACCCGAAATTGTGATCCGCACAGGGGATTTCCGGGAAGTGATTGTTGATTATATCCGGGAAGATCAGGACGTGCACTTGCTGGTTCTGGGGGCGAATGTTGATGGTGACCCCGGTCCGATTGTCCGGGCTTTTCGAGAAGAGCTGCTAAAAGTTCTGCATATGCCGGTTCTTGTCGTGCCTGGGAACATGACTGATGAAGAAATAGATAAATTCGTCTGACCTCCGCTTTTTTCTAAACTCGACTATTTTGGTCTTGATTTTTGCCTGATCTGTCGCCATGTATGGGGAAAGGGTAATTAACAGGGCAAGAATATGTTTATTCAGACTGAGCAGACGCCGAATCCGGCAACATTGAAATTTATCCCCGGTGAAGTTGTGATGGCGCAGGGCACGGCCAATTTTGAAACGGCGGAAGAGGCTGCCCGTTCTCCGCTGGCCCGTCATTTGTTTGCCATTGACGGCGTGAAGGGGGTGTTTTTCGGGTATGATTTTATTACCATCACCAGCGACGGTCGGGACTGGGCAGAACTGAAACCTGTCATTCTGGGCACCATTATGGAACATTTCACGGCTGGCGAACCGGTGATGGATGACGGGGCCACCTCGGCGCCGGTGGTCGAAGGTGGGGCCGAGGAGGACGATGAAATTGTCCAACAGATCAAGGAGCTTCTGGATACGCGCGTTCGCCCGGCTGTAGCCCGTGACGGGGGGGATATCATCTATCACGCCTTCAAGGACGGGGTTGTCTATCTGCACATGCAGGGGGCCTGTTCCGGGTGTCCAAGCTCAACCGCAACCCTGAAATACGGGATTCAGAACCTGCTGAAGCATTATATTCCCGAAGTGGAAAGCGTCGAGGCAATCTAGACCTATCCGGAGTAATTAAGCCCCAGGTTCTGTGCCGCCGGGGACAAAAAACGGCATGCCGAACCAGTACCAACGGCCGTCCGGTCCCGGCATGGTGCAATTGATGCGGCTGCGTCCCGGGGGGAAGGGTTTGTCAAAGCGTATTTCCACCCGGTTGCCGCCAATGCGTTCGAGTCTGGCCGCTTTGCCCAAATGGGACGGGAAGCAGCTCATGGCGGCAAGCCCTGTAACGGATGGCTCCACGGTAAAGCCCACGAGCGGCGGATTGGGACTCGTGATCAGAGGTTCCTGTGGCAATATGTCTTTGACCGGTAGAGCACGGGCATTGGCGATCAGGCGAAATCGCCCGATCCCGGCATATTTTTCATTAAAGGCAAAACGAGGCAGAGCATAACGGTCATAGTTACTGTTTGCCGCACTGGAATGTTGTCCGAAAGCGGCCCTGAACCCCATGTCTCTGGCGATTTTTCTGATATTTTTGTCATATTCTCCATAGGGATAGGCCAGAATGTTCGGCACATATCCCAGTTCACGTTGGTACCGTTCGGAGGCGATCTCAAGATCCCGGCGGGCGTCTTCTGGGCTTATCCGAAGCAAATGAGTATGGCTGTGGCCGTGATGACCGATGCTGACCAGGGGATCCTTTTCCATCTCTCGAATCTGGTCCCAGGTCATATACCCTTTAAGCTCCAGGTCAACCGGCTCAGTCGCCACAAAAATGGTAAAGGGGAACCCGGCTTCTCTAAGACGGGGCCAGGCTTCAGTGTAAATGGACAGATAGGCGTCATCAATGGTGATGGCGAGCGTCCGGGGGGGGAGTTTTGTGCCGGAGCGGAAGGCGTCCACAATGACTGACAGGGGAACGATATTGTATTTTTGCTGTTTCAATTCTTCCAGATGAGCTTCAAACTGATCCAGTCGGATATTGGTTGACGGCAGGCGCTCCTCGCCAAAACGGTGATACATGAGAACCACGGCCGAATCTTCCGCGGTGATCTCCTCGCTGAGGGCCTTGTCGTATTGTGCACACAGCATCAACACCAGAAGACATAATATCACAAGAACAGTTTTGCGCCCTGTGTGCGCCGAAGTTCTCAAATCCATGTGTACTCCGATCTCTGACAGACTGTGCGGGAGTATAACAGGAATTGTCAAAATGTGAATCATTGAAGAGAAGCTTTCCGCGGCGGAAAAAACACTTCGTCTGGTGCCATTTAATGTTTCCCAAAGGCGGGAGGGATTTGTATACATTCAAGAGATCGCCCCCGTTTTGTAAGCGGGAATTGGTCATTAATTCATTTTGATACCATTGGGTAATAACATTAGGGTCAATAACATTGGCCCAAACACGGAAAGGCATTCTGGATGACTGATCAAATTCTTTCGGACAAGGATCTGGACGTAATTTTTCGCAAGGCGCGTTCCTTCAAAGGCTGGCAGGACCGGCCGGTATCGGAAATTACCATCCGGGCCATGTATGACCTGCTGCGGTGGGGGCCAACAAGTTTTAACTCTAGTCCTGCCCGTTTTGTGATCGCCCAGAGTGAGGAGGCTAAGGAGAAATTGGCGGCTTGCGCCATGAAAAGTAACCGGTCGAAAATCCTGACAGCCCCCTTTACAGTTATTGTGGCTTATGATCTTGATTTTCCGAAAACTCTGGACCGGCTGTTCAAACTGACACCGGGAGTCAGTAAATTTTTTGAGGGCAATAATGATTTCACCCGTGTAACGGCGCTGCGTAACGGATCCTTGCAGGGTGCTTATATGATGATTGCCGCCCGGGCGTTGGGGCTGGATTGCTGCCCCATGTCCGGTTTTGACGAAAAGGCCGTTAACGAAACCTTTTTCAAAGACAGCAGTGTGCGGGTAAACTTTTTATGCGCCATGGGATACGGGGACCCCGCATCCTTGCCGCCGCAGGAAGACAGGCTGGGTTTCGACGAAGCCTGCACGATTATCTAATTGATGAACGTAAGTGGAGATATTGTGAATCTTCTGGCTATGGATACGGCCTTCGGGGCCTGTTCCGCTGCAATCGTTTCCGGGGGCGTTTCCGGGGGCGAGCTTGTCGCGAGTCTTTATGAAGAGCGTCAGCGCGGCCACGCCGAGCGGCTGGTGCCCATGATTACTGAAGTTTGCGAAGAAGCCCGGCTTGCGCTTGGGGAGATGGATTATATCGCTGTGACCCGCGGCCCCGGCACTTTTGCCGGGGTGCGCATCGGGCTGGCGGTGGCCAAGGGGCTGGGGCTGGCGCTGGGGCGTCCGTTGATCGCAGTGGGAACTCTTGAGAGCATCGCCATGAATGTTCTGGAATATGACGAGATTCCGGAAGGGGGGTTCGCCGTAGCCCATGATGCCCGCCGGGGTGAAATCTATTTACAGCAATTTTGCAGGACAGGCTCCCGCATACACCCGCTTACGGAACCGCAAGCGGTGCCCTTGGACGATGTACCGAACCGTCTTGATCCGCAGGTGGGGTTCCTGTTTGGCACGGGAGCGGGGTTGGTGAAGGAGAGGCTGATGCAGGCCGGCAGAGCCGATATGCTGTTCCCGGATATACAGACCCAGCCCGATGCGGCCATATTGGCCCGTCTCGCCTGGGAGCGACGGGATACGGCACAGGAAGAAAATCTGGTCCAGCCGCTGTATCTTCGCCCGCCCGATGCGGTGCTGCCTCAGCCGGTCATCCTCCCATTTCAGGATTAGGGCCATGACGGCCGGCGAAGGTGTCAACATAATGGGGGCGGAAGCCACGGCACTTCTGGCGGAACTTCATAAGGATTGCTTCCGGGAAAGCCCGGAACGAGCCTGGTCTGCAAAGGAGTTCGGGGAGCTGTTCGCCATGCCGGGAACTTCGGCTTGTCTCCTGAGCGAGGGGGGAAGTCCTAAGGCTTTTGTCCTGTTCAGGCGAGTAAATGACGAGGCGGAAATCCTGACCCTGGCGGTACATCCCGCCTTTCGTCGCAAGGGCCTGGGACAGAGGATACTGGTCTATGTGCTGGATCACCTAAGGGGGCAGGGCGTGCAGGATCTGTATCTTGAGGTACGTCAGGGAAATGAGGCGGCACGGCGGCTGTATCTCAAGATGGGGTTTGAGGTCAGGGGAAACCGAAAAGGGTATTACGCGCTGGAAGGCGGGGAGCGGGAAGACGCTTGTGTGATGCATTGTCGTCTGTAAAGTTCGGTTGGACAGGGGGGGCTTTCCGGGACCTACATTTCTTGAAAAGTTCTGGCAACAGGTGCTAATATGTGTATAGTTCCGTGCAACAAATATACTCTACTGCACTTATCAGGCTTTATTCAGAAATAATCTCAAGGAAACAAGATGACTTCGGAAATTGAGAAAATCTGTATCGACAAGGGTATGCGCATGACGGAACAGCGCAGGGTTATCGCACGGGTTCTTTCGGAAGCTGATGATCATCCTGATGTTGAAGAAGTCTATCGTCGGTCCACCAATATCGACCCTCATATCAGCATTGCGACCGTTTATCGCACCGTAAGGTTATTTGAAGAAGCAGGTATCCTTGAACGCCACGATTTTCGGGATGGCCGTTCCCGGTATGAACCGGTCTCTGAGGAACATCATGACCATCTGATTGATATCGAATCCGGAGAAGTCATCGAATTCAATGACGAGGAGATCGAAGCTCTGCAGGATGCGATTGCCAAGCGACTGGGATATAAACTGGTGGATCATCGCCTGGAGCTGTATGGCACGAAGATCAAATCGTAAAAAACCTAATCACAAAAAGCCCTTCCTGATCCCGTGGAAAATGCCCACAGGGCAACGGCGGAAGGGCTTTCATGCGGATAAGACGGATCGCTATGCGGGTGTATTTCAGGATTGCTAAAGCGTTGGCCTATATGATGGTCCTTTTGCCGCCAACGATCCTGTTCCATAAATTCAGGATACCCGGATATAAACGGTTGCCCCATATGGTGCACGGCTCTTTGTGCAATGCCCTGAATATCCGGATCCGGACGGTGGGCCAGCCAATACAGAATGGCCGCCCTGTTTTATATGTTTGTAATCATATTTCCTGGATTGATATACTGGTGTTGGGACGGATCCTCAAAGGGGCCTGTTTTGTGGCCCGCGGTGACATGGCGGAATGGCCGCTGATCGGTTATCTGGCGACGCTGCAAAGGACCATTTTTATCAATCGCAATAAACGCAGTGACGTCCATAACCAGAAACAGGAGCTCCATGAGCGCATGCAGAACGGAGACAATTTGATCCTGTTTCCTGAAGGTACCACATCCGACGGGTCCCGGGTGTTGCCCTTCAAAAGTGCCCTGTTTGGGGTTACTGAACAGGTCATGCATGTTGAGGATGAAGCCGCAGGTCAACGTAAGCCGCTGATGGTGCAGCCGGTCACGCTTGTCTACCGGCGGATCAATAATATGCCGGTGTTGCGTTCGACGCTGCCGAAAGTGGCCTGGTATGGGGACATGGAACTGACACCGCATCTGAAGGCATTTTTGAAGCTGCTTTGTGTGGATGTGGAAGTTCATTTTCATGAGCCGGTTTCCCGCAACCTGTTCAAGTCCCGTAAGGAATTGGCCAGTTATTGTCATCGCACCATTGAAAAACGTCTGGTGGACACCTTGCGGGGCCGGCAGGCCGGGGGAAGGCTGCTTCTGAGTTAACTCCCGTGAGTTGACTCCTGCGCCGCAAGTGGTAGATTGCGAGCCTTGATGCGGATTTTCAGGGAAGAAGCCCTGAAGATGTTTTACGAGCGCGTGCCTATTTTTGAGCAGGTCTGAATGTGACGAAAAAACTTTATATTAAAACCTATGGCTGTCAGATGAACGTCTATGATACGGAACGTATGGTGGACGTGATGGCGCCTGAAGGCTATCAGGTGACCGACAAGCCGGATGATGCCGACCTTGTGGTGCTGAACACGTGTCACATTCGTGAAAAGGCCGCTGAAAAGGTGTATTCGGACATTGGCCGTATCCGCCAGATGAAAGAAAAGCACAACCGCGAGGGGCGGGACATGGTTCTGGCCGTGGGTGGCTGTGTGGCCCAGGCGGAAGGCGGCGAAATCATGAAACGCGCGCCGGCGGTGGATATGGTTTTTGGGCCGCAGACCTATCACCGTCTGCCGGATATGGTCAACCGGGCCATCACCGCCAAGGCCGCCGGGCGCAAGCCGCGTATTCTGGATACGGATTTGTCGGTGGATGAAAAATTCGACAGTCTGTCCAGGAAACAGGTGGAACGGAAAAGTTCGGCGTTTCTGACGGTTCAGGAGGGCTGCGACAAATTCTGTACCTATTGCGTGGTGCCCTATACTCGGGGGGCGGAATTTTCCCGCTCGGTCGAAGATGTGATGAATGATGCCCGCCGACTGGCGGAAGCTGGCGTGGTGGAAGTGACGCTCCTGGGGCAGAACGTGAATGCATATCACGGCCTGACGGTTTCTGGTGAGGAGTGGTCACTGGCACGCCTGATCCGGGAATTGGCCAAGGATCCAGGGTTCAGGAGAATTCGTTACACCACATCCCATCCGGCCGACATGAGTGAGGATCTGATCCGGGTGCATGCGGAGGTGGAAGAATGCATGCCGTATCTGCATCTGCCTGTACAGGCCGGATCCGACCGGATTTTGAAAGCCATGAACCGCCACCATACGGCCGAGTCCTATCGCAGGATTATTGAGGAATTGCGCCGGGCGCGTCCTGACATTGCCCTTTCCGGAGACTTTATCGTCGGGTTTCCCGGGGAAACGGATGCGGAGTTTGGGGAAACCATGCACCTGGTCCGGGACATCGGTTATGCCCAGGCCTATTCCTTTAAATACAGCGCCCGGCCGGGAACGCCCGCCGCCGTTATGGACGATCAGGTGCCCGAGGATGTCAAGGCTGCGCGACTGGCTGAATTGCAGGCGGAGCTGTCCCGTCAGCAGGTGGCTTTTAACGAAAATACGGTGGGGCGGGTGATGCCGGTGCTTCTGGAACGGCGCGGCAAGGAAACCGGGCAACTGGTGGGCCGCAGCCCGTATATGCAGGCCGTGCATGTCACTTTGCCGAACAAGGAAGATGTGGCGGCGCTGTTTGGCCAGATTGTTGATGTCAAAATCCTTGCTGCCGGACCGCACAGCCTGAAAGGGGAAGTAGTGAGGCCCGCACAGGCCGGCCAGCCGGCGGCCTGAAAAGGTAGTGACGCGTATGCCTTCCCGCAAAAGCACACAGATCAACGAAGAAATCGTCCTGGAATTCGAGGATAACGCGCTATTGGCGCTGTTGTGCGGGGAATATAATATTCATTTGTCCCGTCTGGAACAGGATCTGGATGTGATGCTCAACAGCCGGGGCAATCTGATTGCCATTTATGGAGCGTCCGAAGCCTGCGATATTGCCAAATCGGTGCTGTTGAAATTGTACGATATGGTGGACCAGGGCCGGGAAGTGGGACTGAATGAGGTGGATGCGGCCGTGCGCCTGGCTCAGCTGACGGAAAAACCGTCCCTTGGCGAAGACAAGGTTAAAAAAGTTTCCGGCAGTATAGTTTCCGACAGTACAGATATTGTGATCCGGACTCGCAAGACGGTGCTTTCCCCACGGTCCCCCAATCAGGCGAAATATATTGAAGCGCTCAGAGATCATGACATGGTGTTTGGTCTGGGACCGGCGGGCACGGGCAAGACATTTCTGGCGGTGGCTATGGCGGTCTCTTTCCTTTTGGAAGGGCGGGTGGAACGCATTATTTTGTCGCGCCCTGCGGTGGAAGCGGGGGAGAAGCTGGGATTTTTACCGGGAGATATGCGGGAAAAGGTGGACCCCTATCTCAGGCCGTTGTTTGATGCACTGGGACAGATGATTTCCCTGGAACAGACGGAAAAACGCATTGAACGGGGAGAGATCGAAATTGCGCCGTTGGCGTTTATGCGGGGGCGTACCCTTTCCAATGCCTTTGTGATTCTGGATGAAGCCCAGAACACCACACCCATGCAGATGAAAATGTTTCTTACCCGGTTCGGGGAAAACTGCCGTATGGTGGTGGCGGGTGATCCCTCACAGGTGGATCTGCCGGACGGTTCGAAATCCGGGCTGGCTGATGCCCTTGAGACTTTGGGCCGTCTTCGTGATATCGCCTTTGTCAATTTTACGGCAGCAGATGTGGTGCGCCATTCCCTGGTCAGTAAAATTGTCGAAGCCTATGACAAAAAAAACCCGGTGAAAAACGCCTCGGCAACACCTTCCCGGTCGGTACGGAAAAAGAGCTGATCATGCCGTCGGACAGGTTTCATCTGCCGGACAGTTTTCACCTCGATGTGAGCGTCGAGGAAAAGGGATGGCGGGTGCATTTCGCTGATCCCGAGATCGAGGTGGCGCGGATTGTAACCGCCTTGTTTCATGAATTGCCTGAAACCGCGAATATTGCCGCCTTCCCCCATTTGGAACTCAGTGTGGTCCTGACGGACGATGCGGCGATCCGGGTTTTGAACCGGGACTACCGTGATAAAGACAAGGCGACGAATGTGTTGTCTTTTCCCGGTCTGGACGAGGCGGAGCTAAAGCAGTTTTTTGGGCCTGAACCTGACCTTCCGGAATACCCCTTATCGTTGGGCGATATAATCCTGGCTCTTGAAACCGTGGAAAAGGAAGCCATATCTACCGGGAAAACCGTCGCGGATCATTTTACTCATTTGGTCGTGCATGGCTTTTTGCATCTTCTGGGGTATGATCATATCGACGAAAAGGACGCCGAAGTGATGGAAGCCCTTGAAAAACGTCTATTGGCGACTTTTGGGATTGACGACCCCTATCAGGAAATGTCAACGTAAAAAATATATTGCAGTCTATCACAGAACAGGACAATGAACACACATCAGAGCCTTGCCGGGGAAAGTTCAGACCCCGACCCTTCTTCGAGTAACAGGGGCAGTATATGGAGCTGGCTGAAAAAACTCTTTACTGCCCGAAATGGAGATACAAGCCTCAAGGAAAGCCTTGAGGAGGTGATGGAAGAGCTGGAAGCGGACGATTTGTCGCTCAGGGAAGAAGAGCGCTCCATCATCAGAAATACGCTTGCTTTTGGCGACAAGCGCGTGGAGGAGGTCATGGTCCCCCGCGCCGATATTATTGCTGTTGAGGCTTCCACCCCCTTTGACGAATTGATGCGGATTTTCCGGGAAGCCTCTATCTCCCGGCTTCCGGTCTATCGGGAAAGCCTGGATGAAGTGATCGCGATGGTCCATATCAAAGATGTGTTCCGGGTGTTTGCGTCTGATGAATATCAGCAGTTCGGGAAACGTCCGGCGTTGCGCACCATTCAACGCCCCATTCTTTTTGTGCCGCCCTCCATGCGTCTGATGGATCTTCTGGTCAAGATGCAGGCGACCCATATTCACATGGCCCTGGTGGTGGACGAGTATGGCGGAACGGACGGGTTGGTGACCATTGAGGATTTGGTGGAGCAAATCGTCGGGGATATCGAAGATGAACACGATATCGCCGCCGAGGAGTTGTTGTCCGAATTGCCCGATGGACGGCTCAAGGTGGATGCCCGTATGGAGATTGATGAATTGGAAGATCTTCTGGGGTTTGAGTTGTTGCCAGATGAAGAAGAATACGACGTGGACACTTTGGGGGGACTGGTCTTTACCCTGGCGGGGCATATCCCGCAGATTGGCGAAATCATAGACCATGACAAGGGGTTGCGGTTTGAAATCATGGAGGGAGACGCCCGACGGATCAAAACTGTTTTGATCCATCGTCCCAAACCGGAAATGCTGACCCAGGTCCAGCCTTTATCGGCCAGGGAGAGCGAGAATGGAGGCTGAGGCAAAGGTTTTGGCGGTGCAATTGCCTCGAAATCCTCTTTTGCGTGATGTAACCTTCTGGCTCGCCCGGCGCCATTTGCATCAGCGGTTGCTACTGTGTCTGATTGGCGGCATGCTTTCTGCGTTTGCCTTTGCGCCGTTCTATCTGGTTTTTCTGCTGTGCTTGTCTTATCCGTTGCTGATGATGTGTTTTCATCAGGCCACCACGCAAAAACAGGCATTTCTTTATGGCTGGGGGTTCGGTTTCGGGCAGTTTTTTATCGGCCTTTTATGGATCGCCAACGCCTTTTATTTTCAGGATGATGTACCGGCCTGGGGCGGGGTTGTGGCGGTGGCGGGATTGTCGGCTCTTCTTGCGGTTTATCCCGGGTTGGTAGGCGTTGGGTTTCGATTGTTTTTCCGACGGCGCCCGACGGAGCGGCAGGTCGTTGCGGCCGTGCTGGTATTTGTGGGGATGTGGAGTTTTGCCGAATGGCTACGGGGGCATTTATTTACGGGCTTTCCGTGGAATTTGAACGGATATGTTTTCGGATTTTCCGATGCCCTGTTACAAGTTACAAGCCTGGTGGGGGTATATGGTCTGGGCGCTGTGGTGCTGATTTTGGCGTTTCTGCCTTATCTTATGTTTCATTTTGGTCTGAAGACCATAAAAGGCGGGTTGTGTCTGGCCTTGTTCTTGGGAGGGCTTGGGGGCCTCTATGCCTATGGCGCCTGGCGTCTGCCGGATCAGACGGATTTTATCAAGGACGTCAAACTGCGCCTGGTTCAGCCTAACATCAATCAATGGGACAAATGGGACCCGGAAAAAAGGGCGGATAACTTTCTGGACTATCTGAATATGAGCCGTCGCAAGCCCGAGGAAGGCATCACCCATGTTATTTGGCCTGAAACGGCCGTGATCTATTTTCTGGACCAGGAGCCTTCCCGGCGTTATCTGATCGCCGATATGTTGGGGGATGAGGGCATGGTACTCACCGGATTTCCCCGGCGGGAACTGGGGCGGGACGGAGTATCCATCTGGAATTCATTTATCGCCATAGATCATAACGGTCAGATTGCCGGGCTTTATGACAAAAGCCATTTGGTGCCTTTTGGGGAATATATTCCGGATTTTTTTCATCTGCTGTTTTCCCTGCTGGGGGTCGAGGAGGCACTGGGCGGGCTGGAATATTCCCCTGGCCCCGGACGGGTCACGCAACATATGCCAGGCCTGCCGCCGTTTGGGGTGCTGATCTGTTACGAAATCATTTTCCCGGGAGCTGTCATTGATGAAAAGGACCGGCCCGACTGGCTGCTTAATCTGACCAATGACGCCTGGTACGGCGACCGGACCGGCCCTTATCAGCATTTCCTTCAAACCCGGGTGCGGGCGATAGAAGAAGGCATCCCCATCATCCGTTCCGCGGGTACCGGTATTTCTGCTGTGATCGATTCATATGGTCAGGTGGTCGGGCAGATTGACCTGAATCGCAGAGGCGTGTTGGACCAGTATCTGCCGCGGAAAATTTCTGGCGGAACACTTTATACACATGTGCGGGATGTGATATTCTTTATCATGGTAGGGAGTTGCCTGATTGGCGGTATCGTTCTATGTGCCGGGAGGCGAGGGCGCAGAGATAATACTTGACCTGTTTATTATTCACCTCTAAAAAAATAGAGTATGGGGTCGGATAATACATAACGCATATAATCCAGATAGGTAGATAAATATAAAAGGTTTTTTTGGGAACAACTTATGAAAAAATCAAAACCCGATCCTGTTGACGTGCATGTAGGTTCACGAGTCCGGCTGCGCAGAACGCTTCTCGGCATGAGCCAGGAAAAGCTGGGCAATGCGCTTGGTCTGACGTTCCAGCAGATTCAGAAATACGAACGTGGCGCGAACCGGATTGGTTCCAGCCGTCTTTATCAACTGTCCCAGATTCTGGATGTCCCGGTGTCGTTTTTCTTTGATGACATGGACCAGAAGGAGGCTGGCCAGCGGGGTTTGTCTGAGGGGGGCAAGCAGACATTCGAGGTGGATCAGTTGTCACGTCGGGAAACCCTGGAACTGGTTCGGGCTTATTACCGGATTTCGGATCCGGCCGTACGCAAAAAAGCGTTTGAACTGGTCAAGGCACTGGGCAATTCTGCACTGGCGGTTCAGGCCAACGATTAAGTGCCCTGACCATATTCGTCTGGCAGAGCCTTTTTCCCAAGAGAGGGGAAGAGGCTCCAGCAGTATAAAAACATATCCATCAGCATGAAAAGCTTCCGTTTGGTATGACAGATCATGTATATGATCTGTCTTTACGTTTAGGGTGAATCGGATCAACCTAATAACAATTCACTCTGAGACAGTTTTTTTGTGTTTTGAGGTGTTTGATGGACCTTTATGCTCTGACCAGACCGCTGTTTTTTGCCTTGTCACCGGAAACGGCCCATGGCCTAGTGATCCGTCTCTTAAAATCGGGGCTGGTCCCGGCACAGGGCGGCGGGGACGATGCTGCACTTGGGATCAGTTTATGGGGGCTGAACTTTTCAAATCCGCTGGGTCTCGCGGCGGGATTCGATAAAAATGCAGAAGTGCCGGATGCCATGCTGGCGCAGGGATTCGGGTTTGTCGAGACCGGGACAGTAACCCCGCGTCCCCAGCCCGGCAATCCGAAACCGCGCCTGTTCCGCCTGACCGAGGATGAGGCGATCATCAATCGGTTGGGATTTAATAATAAGGGACTTCAGCGTTATGCCGCCAATCTGGAGCGCCGGCGTCTTTTGGCTAAGGAGGGCATCGTCGGGGCCAATATCGGCGCCAACAAGGACAGTGAAGACCCGATTGCTGATTATGTGACCGGGTTGGAGCGTCTTCTGGGACTTGCAGACTATTTCACCGTCAATATCTCCTCGCCCAATACCCCTGGCTTACGCAAACTTCAGGGCCGTGAGGCACTAGATGAACTGCTCAGCCGCCTGATGACAGTGCGCAACCATGCCCGGGAGAAATTATCTTCCCTGCCACCCCTGCTGGTCAAGATTGCCCCGGATCTGGACGACAAGGAACGGTCGGATATTGCTGAAATCATCCTTAAACATGGGATTGACGGTCTGATTGTCAGCAATACTACGGTGGGCCTGCGGGACCGGCTGAGATCTTCTTTTCGGGAGGAAACCGGAGGGCTCAGCGGCCAGCCCCTATTTGAATTTTCCACTCAGGTTCTGGAAGATATGTATCGGTTGACGGAAGGCAGGATCCCACTGATCGGTGTGGGAGGGGTCAGCACGGGGCAGCAGGCCTATGCCAAGATCCGGGCCGGAGCATCCCTCATCCAGCTTTATTCGGCTCTGGCCTATCACGGGCCGGGTCTGGTGCAGAAAATCAAGAGGGAGTTGCTGGCCTGCCTGCGGGAAGACGGTTTTTCTTCTGTCATGGAGGCGGTCGGCGCGGCTCATCGCTAAGTTTCGAGGGATCGTTCCGCCCGTCTCACAGGCTCGCGATGACATTTTTCCTTTACGCTGTCATTGCGAATAGCAGCGAAGGGATCCATAAACCCAGCGGATCACCGTGTCCCTTCCGGGAGGGCCAACCCATTCACAATTCACTCTAATCGTCCGTGTCGCCCATCATGGATTGGAGGTAATTCTGTTCGCCGACCTTGTCGATCAGGGACAGATTGGTTTCCAGCCAGTCAATATGTTCTTCTTCTGATTCCAGAATGTCTTCCAAAAGGTCGCGGCTGACATAATCCCGGATGTCTTCGCAATAGGCGATGGCTTCGCGCAGGTCTTTTGTGGCCTCAAGTTCAAGCTTGAGATCCCCTTCCAGCATTTCTCGCACATTTTCACCGATGCGCAGGCGATTGAGGCTTTGCAGATTGGGTAACCCCTCAAGGAACAGGATGCGTTTGACCAGCTCATCGGCATGTTTCATCTCGTCGATGGACTCATCATATTCATGCTTTTCCAGCGCCTTGAGCCCCCAATCTCCAAACATGCGGCTGTGAAGAAAATACTGATTAATGGCTGTGAGTTCGTTTTTGAGTATCTTGTTCAGATACTCAATTATTTTTTTATCACCCTTCATAGCTAATGCTCCTGATCCTGAAGATTTAAGATCAGGATACATTCCGGGGAGGGTTATGTCAACGTATTGATTTTAAAAGGATTTTGATTGTGATAATAAGTAACGTTCTTAATCTTCGTTACGTCAGCCTGACGTTATCCGGCTGAGGCGGCCTGTCTTTCGTTTTGACAGACATTTTCCGCTTCACACAGGCACAGACCGCACTGCGGTTTGACCCCCATGGATTTGTACAGGTCAATAACATTGGTTTCCGGGGTGGTATTGCGCGCGGCTTCCCGGACTGCATTTTCATTCAAACCGTTGCAAATACAGATATACACCTTAACCTGCTCCCTGCTGTTCTTTCGGGCCTCTGTTTCCGCGGGTTCGGATCCGTGAGGCATCCCGGAAATGTCCTCTTCAACACGTGTGTTGCGACTCACCAAATTCTGGAAAAATATATATGAAATTAATAATGATTGTCAACAAAAATAAGAATGCTTCTTAATACCATAAGTAATTAGAAGATAGCGGTCATAAGACGTGACGCAGGAAACTGGATTTTCCGGGAAAAAAGAGATAAACAGCATCTCAGCAGAGATTTATGCAGTAAAAATTTATAAGGAGTAATGTGCTCATGACAGTCACCATTTACCACAACCCCCGCTGCAGTAAATCCCGGCAGACCTTGGCCCTGCTGGAGGAAAAGGGGATTACGCCACAGGTTGTTGAATATCTGAAAGACGTGCCTTCTGTAGAAAAACTGAAGGACATTCTGCGTATGCTGGGGATGGCGCCGCGGGATCTGATGCGCAAGAAAGAAGCGGCGTATAAGGAAAACGGTCTTGATGATGAACGTCTTGATGACGATACTCTGATCCGGGCTATGACCGAACATCCGATATTGATAGAGCGGCCGATTGTGGTAGCCAATGGCAAGGCCGCGATTGGCCGTCCGCCGGAAAGTGTCCTGGATATTCTTTGAACCGGATGTTTGGGGTTTGACTGAATGTTGATGAGCCGGGACCGTTCCGGAATCCTCATCCCGGAATCCTCATCCCGGAATCCTCATGGCGAGGCGCGCCAGCAGCGAAGCAATCCATGGGAATCTCATGACCTCTTCTGCTTGGTCATGCCGGACAAGCTTAAGCGCGATCCGGCGTCCGCCGGGCCGCCCTTGGTGGCGGCCTGTTCGATGGCCGGGTACCGTTGGACAAGCGTGATGGCGCGAACCAGAATAAATATACAATAACTTAGCCACAGGCCGTGATTGGCCCAGAGCGGCAGTCCGATGGCAAGGCTGAGGCCGTAAGCCAGCACAGCAATCACCATACTGTTGCGCATGGCGCTGCCGGCGGTGGCGCCGATGAAAATGCCGTCCAAAAGAAAACTCCAGACCGACACCAGCGGCAGCAGGATCAGCCAGATCAAATATGATCCGGCTGTTTCGCGGACAGTTTCCAGGTCGGTCAGCAGAGCGACAATTGCCGATCCCCCTAAGGCATACAGGAGGCTGAAGGCAAGGGCTGCAATCAGCCCCCATTTCCCACATATTTTGACGGCCTCGCGCAGGCGGGCGGGATCCCGCCGCCCGGTTTCCCGTCCCACCAGGATCTCTGCCGCCTGGGCGAACCCGTCCAGACCGTAGGATGTGAGCATTTGCAGATTCATTAATATGGCATTTGCGGCGAGAATGGTTTTGCCAAATCCCGCGCCCAGAATGGTGAAGGTAGCCATGGATCCTGTCAGCAGCAGAGTCCGGATAAAAATATCCCGGTTGAGACGAAACATTTTGGCAAAAGCCGCAAGATTATAAAACCCCTTGCGGGCCGGGGCGCTGAACAGGGACAATCTGAAACGTATGCGATAGGCCCGGACAATCAAAATAAAGGACAGTGCCGCCGCCAGTGCTTCCGCACACAAGGTCCCCAGAGCTACCCCGTCCACATCCATCTGATACCCATAAACGAACAAAACATTCAGCGCGATATTCAGCAGGTTCATGAAAATCTGCACAATCAATGCATCGCCGGCCCGATGCAGGCCCAAAAGCCAGCCCACGGCCACGAAGTTAAGCAGGGCGAAAGGCGCGCTCCAGATACGGATGGCAAAATAACCATCCGCCAGCCGCTCTACCTGCGGTTCCGCATCGATCAGGGCGAAGGCGGCCTGGGCAATCAGCGGATGGATCAGAATGAGGCAGGCGCCGATCAATACAGCCAGCAAAGCGGCCCGGAGCAGGGTCAGGCCGGCTTCCGCCGCATCGCCTTGGCCTTCCGCCTGGGCCGTAAATCCGGTGGTGGCTAGGCGCAGAAAATTAAACCCGGTATAGAGGATGCCGAAAATCATGGCACCGAGCGCGATGGCTGCCAGATAACGCGGGTCCGGCAAGTGGCCCATAATATAACTGTCCGCCAGTCCCAGCAGGGGAATGGACAGATTGGCCAAAATAGAGGGAAGGGCAATGCGCCACATTTCCTGGCTCAAGCCGGTTTTCTGCGGAAGGGAGGGGGCTGTGGTTTTTTTGGTCATGGTTGCATCATACCGGCAAAGGGTAAAAAGGGAACTGGCAAACTTCAGGTGACAAGGCTTCAATGAGCAAAACTTTATCTGGCAAATGAAGGTAGACGAGCCAGTAATTATTTAATATATTAAATAAAAATGCCGACGATAAAAACATCAAACAAATGTAAAATTAAATATTTTACATTAAAACTTGCAATAAAAATAAAACTGGAATATGGATCATGATAGTGTAAAAGCCGGGGAAAGACGGTGTTGTAAATTGTTGTTTCCGGCCGTTACCGATATTATATGCAATAATATAAGTCGTAGCATCAGAAGGAAAATCCGGGTGTTCTGTCTCCGGATGCGATGAAAGAAAGTTAAGGAATTCAGACATGGATGGGCAAAGCACTGCCGCGGCACATGAACAAGCAATAACGGAAATGGAATCCGTTGTCGTCCGTTTCGCCGGTGATTCCGGGGATGGCATGCAACTTACCGGAAACCAGTTCTCGGTGGCAACGGCGCTTGAAGGCAGTGACCTGTCGACGTTTCCCGATTTTCCGGCCGAAATCCGTGCCCCTGTGGGCACCACTTTCGGGGTATCCGCCTTTCAGATCAATTTTGGTTCTGTTGAAGTGTCCACCGCCGGGGATGAGCCGGATGTGCTGGTGGCGATGAACCCCGCGGCGCTCAAAGTCAATCTGGCGGGGCTCAAAGTGGGGGGGCTGATCATTGCGGATGAAACGGCCTTTGATGACAAAAACCTGCGTAAAGCGGGATATGACAGCAACCCGCTGACCGATGGCTCGCTCGCGGAATATCAGTTGAGCGCGCTGGATATTTCTAAAATGACGCTGGAGGCGGTGAAGGAATACGGTCTGGGCAATAAGGATGCGCTCAGATGTAAGAATATGTGGACTTTGGGGTTGCTGCTGTGGATGTTCGGGCGCAAGCGTCAACCCATTATCGACTGGCTTGAAGAGAAATTTGCCTCTAAGCCGGAAATCGCCAAAGCCAATATTGCTGCGCTCAATGCCGGTCATGCGTATGGGGAAACAGCGGAAATGTCCGGTAATATTCGCCAATATCATGTGGGCCGCTATGAGGAAGAACCGGGCGAATATCGGACCGTGAATGGCAACCAGGCGCTGGCCTGGGGACTGTTGACTGGATCGCAGCTGGCGGATCTTAAGCTTGTGCTGGGCTCCTATCCTATTACGCCGGCGTCACCTCTGCTGCACATTCTGTCGGGTCTTAAGGAATTTGGCGTGGTCACCTTCCAGGCGGAAGACGAGATTGCCGCAGTGTGCGGGGCCATCGGGGCGTCCTTTGCCGGGGCTCTGGGCCTGACCACCAGCTCCGGCCCGGGCATTGCGCTCAAGACCGAGGCCATTGGCCTGGCCATTAGTACGGAACTGCCGCTGGTGATTGTGGATATTCAACGGGCGGGGCCGTCAACGGGGCTGCCGACAAAAACCGAACAGTCCGATCTGTTCCAGGCGGTCTGGGGCCGCAACGGCGATGCGCCGCTGGTGGTTCTGGCGGCCTCCAATGCCACAGACTGTTTTGAGGTGGGCATCGAAGCCGTACGTCTCGCCACCAAATATATGACACCGGTGATTATCCTGTCCGACGGGTATATTGCCAATGCGGCCGAACCTTGGAAAATTCCCGATGTGGATAAGCTCAAACCTTTCCCGGCGCGTTTCCATACGGAACGGGAAGGCTTCCATCCCTTCCTGCGGGACCCGCAAACGCTGGCCCGGGTCTGGGCCAAGCCGGGGACAGAGGGACTGATGCACAGGATCGGGGGGCTGGAAAAAGGTTATGATAGCGGTCATATTTCCTATGATCCGCTCAATCACCAGAAAATGACCGATATTCGCCGCCAGAAAATCGAAAATATCGCCCATGACATCCCGGAGCAGGTTGTGGATCAGGGACAGGCCGGGGGTAAACTGGTGGTCGTGGGCTGGGGGTCCACCCGCGGCGCCATACATCAGGCGGTCAGAAAGGCCCGGGCCCAAGGGCTTGATGTGTCACATATCCATCTGCGCAATATCTGGCCGTTGCCGCGCAACCTGGGGGACTTGCTGAAGTCCTATGACCAGGTGATCGTGGCGGAAATGAATGTGGGACAGCTGAACACGCTGTTGCGCAGCCAGTATCTGCTGGACACGAAACTGTTGTCCAAGGTCACGGGCCAGCCTTTCAAGATTTCGGAAATTCTGGATGCCATTCGCACCACATTGGGAGCGGACAAATGAATGAACAGGTAAAACTCAAAGCTAAAGATTTCGCCACGGATCAGGAAGTCCGCTGGTGTCCCGGATGTGGGGATTATGCCATTCTGAAAGGGGTTCAGACGGCGCTGGCCAATATAGGCGCAACACCGTCCAATACGGTCTTTGTCTCAGGAATCGGCTGTAGCTCACGGTTTCCCTATTACATGGAAACTTACGGTTTTCACACCATTCATGGCCGCGCGCCGGCGATTGCCACCGGGGTCAAACTGGCCAATCCGGATCTGGATGTTTGGCTGGTCACCGGCGACGGGGACGGGCTCAGCATCGGGGGCAATCATATGCTGCATGTTCTGCGCCGCAATGTAAACATGCAGATCATGCTGTTCAACAACGAGATTTACGGGCTTACCAAGGGCCAGTATTCCCCGACCACCAAACTAGGTACCCGCACACCCTCTACCCCGCTGGGTTCCGTAGATGCGCCGCTGGTGCCCTGTCATTTCGCGCTCGGCGCCGGGGCCCGTTTCGTCGCCCGTGCGGTGGATACGGATCTGAAAAGCCTGCCCGGTATTCTCGCCCGGGCGCGAGACCACAACGGCGCGTCATTTGTGGAAATCTACCAGAACTGTATCGTCTATAACGACAAGACTTTCGAACATTTTACCGACAAAAAGGTTGCTGCCGACCGCCAGCTGCATGCCGTTCATGGCGAAAAGCTGATTTTCGGCAAGGAGCGGAACAAGGGGCTTGTGCTGAATGCCCGGGACCTGCGGCTTGAGGTGGTGACCATTGGCGAGAATGGCGTGGGCGAGGATGATATCCTGGTGCATGACGAAACCAATCTCACCCTGGCGCGGCTTCTGGTGGACCTGCACGGGCCCGATGTGCCGGTGGTGGTGGGGGTCATCTATTGCAATCCGGCGGAAAGTTATGAAACCGCCGTGTATGAGCAGATCGAACAGGCCCGCAAGGCCAAACCCGCGCCGTCCATCAATGCCCTGTTGCGCAAGGGGCGTACCTGGGTTGTGGACTAGGTCGTAAACTCATAAATATGATCCATTCTGCCGGGCTGGCCTGGACCAGTTCCTGCGGGATGTGGCGATCCACAGACGGGGCCGTGGCATGATTGCATTGTCGCTGGTGCGCCGCGCAATAACGAGTCCATTTCTTCAAAACTCCCTCTCATGTTCGTCATGAGATGCCTCAATTCATCTTATTTTCAGTGACGGGTATTGCGGGATTATGCGTATAATCCCACAGATCGGCAAAGGAAACGAAAGGCTGTATGGCGAGGGTGGGCGAACAACATAAGCTGACGGAGCCAAGTGACGAGGCGTTAATCCTGAGGGTGGGGAAGGGAGATCGTACGGCATACAAAATGTTGGTGGATCGGCACTTGGCTACTCATCTGGCGTTTGCGGCCCGCCTTCTGGGCAGTAACCAGGATGCTGAAGATGTGATGCAGGAAGCCTTTGTCAGGATCTGGAAACATGCCGGGAACTGGGATCCAGCGCGCAATGCCAAATTTACCACCTGGTTTTACCGGATTGTGATGAATCTATGCCTGGATGTGCTGCGCAAACACAAACCCGGTGATGATCTGGAAAATGCCCATGACGTCACGTCGGAGGAGCCTTCGGCGGAAGAGGAAATGGACCGGCAGCAGAAAAGCCACCGCCTGCGTGAGGCCCTGGAGAGCCTGCCCGAGCGTCAGAAAACGGCAGTTGTCCTGTGTTATCTTGAAGAACTGAGCAACAAGGAAGCGGCTCATATTATGGGAGTAAGTGTGAATGCAATGGAGGCTCTTCTGGTGCGGGCGCGCAGAAAACTGGCGACCGTTCTGGCCGTGCAACGCAAGGAGCTTCTGGAGGAGATCGGCAAATGACCTATGAGGATATGACACCCGATGAAATGAAGAAACTTCTGGAGCCCTATAAACAGAGGTATAGCCCGGCTCCCTCGCGCCGTTTGCGGGAAGCCGTGCTTGCGATCCCGGACGAGGTGGTGCAGTCTCCCGTCTCGCTGTGGTATTGTTTGGGGCGCAAAACCTTTTGGGGGTACCTCGCGCCGCGTCTGGCGGGGCTTGTTATGGCCTGTTTCCTCGGGGGATATCTTGGTCTGGCAATGCCCCCCGTTGATACCGAAGAAAATCTTGACCTTGCCTATAACCAGTATCTTATTCTGGGAGATGACATCTTGTTTTTATTTGGGGAAGAGGGGGCGTCATGAAAGAATTTCTGAGTAGAAAATGGCTTCATGTGATCCTGTTTGTCTCGTTGGCGGTTAACCTGTTTCTGGCTGGTTTTTTGGTTTCGCGCGCCATGATGCCGTCCGGCCATGCCCGCTCTCATTCTCCGCATGGGCTTTCCGCCATTGCCCGGCACATGTCCCCGGAGGACCGGCGGGAGCTGTTCCGGCATTTGAAACGGGATGGTCATCCGTTTCGGGAAAGTCATGAACAGCTTGCCCGTTTGCGCCAGCAGGCGATGGATCTCCTGATGACGGAAAATGTGGACCGGGCACGCCTGGAAGAGGTGTTGGCGGCGGAAAGGGAGGCGCATCTGAAGATTATCAGCCGGGTGCAGAATGCGCTGGTGGACCGCCTGATGGCCATGCCGCTGGAGCAACGCCGCAAGATTATTGAAGAAACCTGGGAAACCTTGAGGGCCAAACGGTTCAAGAGAGCTGATAATGATCCCCGAAAATCACCCCCGAGCCCCGGGCCCTGATATTGTACTTTCGGACAGTGTCAGGAACGCCGGACCTGGTCGCTCTTTTAAAAGAACAGCATAAAATAAAAGAACAGCATAAAAAGTGGGCCCCCGTCTATACGAGGGCGCAAAGTGAGGGGACGCAGGTTTCGGGAAGGTAAAATTCAGTTTTTGACAACCGTGTTGGCTGAATCGGCAGAAATTTTCTTCAGATTATTCTGCAACACCTGATCCCCATCATTGACGTTAAGCGCCGTTTCGATATCTTTTATGGCGGCGTGCACCTGTCCCGCATGATACAGGGCTACCGCCCGGTTATTCAAAGCCGTCCAGTCCTTGCTGTTGATTTCCAAAGCTTTGCTGCACAGGCTTTGGGCCCGATCGTAGGAGCCGCTCAGCACATCCAGCGCGCAGAGATTGGCGTAAAGTTGCCCACGCTGTTTTTCCGCATAGGGTTTCTTGAAAGCCTTGACATAAAGCGCGCGGGCCTTGTCCAGTTTGCCCTCCGAAACTGCTTTCATGGCGCGCCGGGGCAGGTCGCCCTTGACGGCATGCCATAACAGGGACTGATCAAGCGTGACATTTTCCGCATGAGCCGGGGCAAAGGCCGCCGGGCTGAGAAGAAGAGCGGCGATCATGGCGCCGCCCGCTATTTTCCTGAGGTTAAGCATGATAAGGTCTCCTTTTTATCAAGAATGATCTTAGTATAAAAATATTGAATGGGAATATCATATTATTCTATAATATCTATTCATTATTGAATTGATTGGGAAATGATATGGACTGGAATGCGTTAAAGATTTTTTTGGCGATTGCCGAAGCTGGCAGTCTGTCCGCCGCCTCACGCAAACTGCACATGAGCCAGCCGACCCTGAGCCGTAAACTGATGCAACTGGAACAGGATCTGGACAGCCAGCTGTTCCAGCGGCTGCCCAAGGGGCTTGTGCTGACGGAATCCGGGGAAAAGATTCTGAATGCCGTCAGGGCGATGGAAGAAATGGCGCTGGATGTGGAAAAGGCGGTTACGGGGCAGAACAAGCGGTTGGAAGGCACGGTGCGGCTGACCACGACGGAATTTATTGGCACTTACTGGATCACCGAAGAAATGAAGCTGTTTCGTGACAATTATCCCGGGATCTGTGTGGATTTGAATGTGAGCATGCAACCCATTGATCTGTTGCGCCGGGAAGCGGATATTGCCATCCGGTTGGGTCGGCCCATGCAGCCGGATCTGATTGGCAAAAAGCTGGGCCAGTTTGAAAATCACATGGCTGCCAGCACGGCCTATCTGGAACGGTATGGGGCCCCAAGGGACAGTGCCGCCCTTAAGGAGCATCAGATTGTGGGGTTTTCTGATGAGATGATGACCCATCCGTCCGTGTGGACAATCTTCCGGGCGTGTGATCCGGCAAAAATCCTGTTTAAATGCAACAGCCTTCTGGGGTCGGTTGAGGCTGTCCGGAATGGTCTGGGCCTTGGTCTGGTGTCGGAGTTATCATTGCAGCGTTACAGGGAAATAAAACCATTGCATATTCCAGGGGTGAAGCCGGTTTTTATGGAGGTCTGGCTGGTGACCCATGCCGACATTCGCCACAATGCCCGCATCCGGGCGCTTTATGATTTTCTTGGCGAACGTATCCGGGCCCGGTTTCAGGATCTTATCGATCCGTTTGATGCGCTCCGGGGTATCCAGGCGACCACACAATAAACGATCCCTGCCACCAGAGACAGAGCCAGCCCCAGCCAAAGCCAGGTCATCATTGGATATTTCCGGATGACGATTGTGTAGGTGGCCTTGGCCGTCTCGTGAGAAACGGCCGCCGGTGGGGAGTCCCCATAGGCATCCACTGACGGCAGCCAGACCTGAAGATCATAACTCGGTCCCCGATAAATATAGGGTGCCAGAATATGTTCCGGCCCCCGGGAGAGACGTGCAAAACGGTAATCCATCATTTCACAATACTGCCGGATCGGCATATTGTCGTCGTTAAAGGCGCGGCGTTCGTCCCGGTACAGGGTTTGTCCCGCGCCCAGCAGCCGCAGCTCCCGGTCGGCGGTACTCAGGCTGAGACGGACATTGGTAAGTGCCCGCAGGCTTTGTCCGCCGCCGGGGATGTAAATACCGTCAGGTTTCGTGGAATATTGCGGTGGGGCAATGTCCAGCAGATATCCCCCCGGCAAGCGTACCGGGGTATGAAAGGCCTGGGGGAAGCTGACCTGGGTTTTGCTGGTACCGTCCAGGATGGTGGCACAGAGTGCGGAAAACAGTGCGATCATCATACCCATGTGAATGAGCCCCACCGGAGCGACATAGCCGTAATAGGCTCTAAGGTTCCGGCGGTTGCCCCCTATCGGCGCGGCATAGACCAGACAGGCCAGACAGAAATAGACAACTCCCACCAGCAGCATGTTGAGTTCATAAAAATTGCGCCGGGTATGTACCGAAGACGTGCCGGAAGCGTCGTAAAAATATTCCAGTGGCCGGACATATTCGGCCATCAGAATCATAAGAAATATGACCCCCAGGCTAATCCCCCACCGGACGTGTCGCGACCAGGCTGGCAAAAACCGGTGTCCGCCGATCAAAGCCCCAGCAATGGCGGGGATCAGGAGGCCGTCATTCAACGCAAACAGATCGGGGGCCCACTTTTTATGCTGTTCTTTTAAAAGAGCGACCAGGTCCGGCGGGCTGACACTGGCGATAAATTTGAAAAACAGCGGTGGTTTGTCCTTAGGGACGTCCCACAGGGCGCGCAGATAGGCTTCCCCCAGAAAATAACAGCCAATCAGGGCCAGCAGGAAAAACCCGTAGATGGACAAGGTGATCATCAGCCGTGCTTCACTGGTCTTTGTGCCGTTGGCGGGCAAGGTCCTGCAGCAGGACAATGCGAGACTGACAAAAGCCGTCAGCACCAGAACCAGGCTGAGCCCTGCAAGGATGGCGATGGAGGTTTCCCCCAGATAACGATGGGAACTGATCAGCAGGCCGTTGCGAGTCACCAGCATCGAGCCCAGGCAGGCGGCGGCGGTCAGCAGCGACAAAAACGGCAGCAGGCGGGCATAGCGCCGCTCAGGATGATAGAGCCTGAGGCCATGCAGCAGACCGGTCAGCAGGCACCAGACTACAAAAGTGGCCGTCTGCACCGGGTCCCAGTGCCAGATCTGGCCGTAAAAATAATCGCCATACGCCCACCACATGCCACTGGCAAGACCAAGACTGAGCACCAGCCAGGCCAGCCGGCCATAAGTGCGCGTGATCCGGGCCCACTGTCCCGTGCCCCGGACCAGGGCCTCCACCGCCGCCCCAAAGGGGGCCACCAGTAACATATAGGTCAGGAAAATCAGCGGTGGATGAATGGCCATCCAGAATTCGGTGAGATGGGCATTCATGCCCTGATAGGGAGCATGGGCCAATTGTTCAGCGGTGGTGAGGGAAAAGGGATGCCAATATAAGGCGCCTGCACTGAACACTCCCGCCAAAAGCAAGGCGCCAGTTCCTCCCCAGCCGCCGTGACGACAAAGCACCACGCCAAAGACGGCGGCCAGCAGAGCCAGCAGCAGCAGGGTGCCTTCTTCACCGCCCCAGAAATTGCTGATTTTCAGATACAGCGGCAACTCCGGCGCGCTATACAGCCAGACATAGGCGTAGTGGAAATGATCTTGCGCAAGATGGATGACCAGGCCCAAACTGGCGGCCAGAAGGCTGATCAGCATCAGGGGCAGAAACAGGGATCTTGCAGTGGGCCAGAACAGCGCCATGAGGGCGGACACACCCGCCACTAGGATCAGGCCCCGCTCCGCCAGTGGGCCCAGGGCCAGCCCGGCACTTGTCAGGGTCATCAGGACCAGAATCCGGATCAGCTGATCCTTGAGCTGCTTCCCTGTCAGCATGTTCCTGCTCTCCCCCTGATTGTGTGCGGTAGCCTGCCATCATACAGCATAATGGCAGAACTGCATGCCAAACAGCGCCATAAAAAATGATTCCGGGGGACTCGAAGAGATGTTTCGGCAGGTGCTCATAATGTTATATGGGTTGCTTCGTTGCTGTCGCGTTTCGCAATGATGGTGAGGCTGTGCCGCCAGCGGGGGGGCGGCGATCCATCACGTCATGACAGGGGGTGCCGCCCCGTGCCCCGATCCCCCATATGGCAAAAACCTCAAAATTTGCGTGGGCTGGGATGTTTGCTTTTCTTGCGATACTGGCGGGTGCCAGGGCGGCCCGCGGAAGACCGGCCTTTGGTCGCCGGTTTGCGGGCATATTTTTCCAGTGGGGCAATCCCCAGTTCCGCATCCTCCAGCCGTTTGATTTCGTCGCGCAGGCGGGCGGCTTCCTCGAATTCCAGATTGCCGGCGGCTTCCTTCATCTGTTTTTCCAGGCTTTCGATATAGGCGCGCAGATTGTGGCCGACCAGATTGTTGTCATCCATGCCGGTATCCACCAGCACATGATCGCCTTCCGCCACGCTGTCGAGAATGTCACCGATATTTTTCCTGATGCTTTCGGGCGTAATGCCGTGTTCGGCGTTATAGGCCAGCTGTTTGGCGCGGCGGCGTTCGGTTTCGTCCAGCGCCGCTTTCATGCTGCGGGTGATTTTGTCCGCATAGAGGATCACCCGCCCGTCCACATTACGCGCCGCCCGGCCGATGGTCTGGATCAAGCTGGTCTCGGAGCGCAGGAAACCTTCCTTGTCCGCATCCAGAATCGCCACCAGGCCGCATTCGGGAATATCAAGCCCTTCGCGCAGCAGGTTAATGCCCACCAGGATGTCAAAGGCGCCGATCCTGAGGTCACGGATAATCTCAATGCGTTCCAGCGTATCAATGTCGCTGTGCAGATAGCGGACCTTGAGACCGTTTTCATGCAGATATTCAGTCAGGTCCTCGGCCATGCGCTTGGTTAATGTGGTGACCAGAACCCGGTAGCCGGCCTCGATGGTCCGGCGTGCCTCATGCAGCAAATCGTCCACCTGGCTTTCCACGGGACGCACGTCACAGGGCGGATCAATCAGCCCGGTGGGCCGGATCACCTGCTCCACAAAGGCGCCGCCGGTCTGTTCCAGTTCCCATTTGCCGGGGGTGGCGGAAACATAAACGGTCTGTGGACGCATCCGGTTCCATTCATCAAAGGTGAGCGGCCGGTTGTCCACGCAACTGGGCAGACGGAAGCCATAATCAGCAAGGGTCTTCTTGCGGTTATAATCGCCCCGGCTCATGCCGCCGATCTGCGGTACGCTCACATGGCTTTCATCCACAAACAACAACATATTGTCCGGCAGATATTCAAACAGGGTAGGTGGCGGCTCGCCAGGATTGCGGCCGGTGAGATGGCGGGAATAATTTTCGATGCCCGCACAGGTGCCGGTTGCCGCCATCATTTCCAGGTCCAGCTGTACCCGTTCGCGCAGGCGGGCTTCTTCAAGGATTTTACCTTGGGCCTGCAACTCCTTGAGCCGTTCGTCCAGTTCCATGCGGATGGTTTTCATGGCCTGTTCCAGGGACGGGCCAGGCGTTACATAGTGGCTGTTGGCGTAAAGCTTGACCCGCTCCAGATCATTGATTTTCTCGCCTGTCAGCGGATCAAACAGGGTGATTTTTTCCAGTTCGTCACCAAAAAAGTCAAGTCGCCAGGCCCGATCCTCATAATGGCTCGGGAAAATTTCGATCACATCGCCGCGTACCCGGAAGGTACCGCGTTGGAACGCCTGGTCATTGCGGCGATATTGCAGGGTGACCAGCTGGCGCAGCAACTCGCGCTGTTCAAAGATCATGCCCACTTCAAAAGGAATGGTCATTTCCAGGTAAGTTTCGGGTGACCCCATGCCGTAGATACAACTTACCGAGGCGACGATGATCACATCGTCGCGTTCGAACAGGGCGCGGGTCGCGGCATGGCGCATGCGGTCAATCTGTTCGTTGATGCTGGCGTCTTTTTCGATATAGGTGTCGGAGCGCGGCACATAGGCCTCGGGCTGGTAATAATCGTAATAGGATACGAAATATTCCACCGCATTGTCTGGGAAAAAGGACTTCATCTCGCCGTACAACTGGGCGGCGAGGGTCTTGTTATGAGCCATGATCAGGGCCGGGCGCTGGGTCTGTTCGATGATCTGCGCCATGGTGAAGGTCTTGCCGGAACCGGTCACGCCAAGCAGCACCTGATCACTGAGGCCGTTTTCAATCCCTTCGACCAGGGCGTCAATGGCCTGGGGCTGGTCGCCGCTGGGCTTAAACTCTGAGTCGATGCGAAAGCGGATCCCGCCTTCGGTTTTTTCCGGGCGTTTCAACCCGCTAACAGGTATTTGGGGACGATCGGTGGTGATGTTTTCTGTGCTCATGTCCCTAATATGGAAAGAAATGAGCGATATTGCAAACACCTCTTGCAGAAGGACGGCAGTTTTCGTAGGGTCGCGCTGGTATTTAGGACTATTTAATCAGAAAGGGAAAAACAATGGCGTTTATTGCTGATTCCTTGAGCCGTGTGAAACCTTCCCCGACCATAGCCGTCACCACCAGAGCCGCCGAACTGCGCGCGGCCGGGCGGGATGTGATCGGCCTTGGCGCTGGGGAACCGGATTTTGATACGCCGGACAATATCAAGGAGGCCGCCATTCAGGCGATCCGCGACGGCAAGACTAAATATACGCCGGCTGACGGCACACCGGAACTGAAGCAGGCCATTGCCCAAAAATTCAAACGCGAAAACGGTTTGGATTATGACCCTTCGCAAATCACCATCAATAACGGTGGCAAACATACCCTGATCAATGCTCTAATGGCGACCATCAATCCGGGCGATGAAGTGATCATCCCCGCCCCTTACTGGGTGTCCTATCCGGACATGACCCTATTGGTGGGCGGCGTGCCGGTGATTGTGGAAACCCGGCAGGAAAATGGTTTTAAACTCATGCCCGAGGATTTGGAAAAGGCGATTACACCCAAAACCAAATGGGTGATCCTCAACAGCCCGTCCAATCCTTCTGGCGCGGCCTATAGCCGTGATGAATTGAAGCGGCTGACTGATGTGCTGTTGAAATACCCCCATGTCTGGGTGATAAGTGACGATATGTATGAACATATTGTTTATGATGATTTTGAATTTGTCACCCCGGCCCAGGTCGAACCCAATCTTTACCCGCGCACTCTCACCGTCAATGGCGTGTCCAAGGCCTATGCCATGACCGGCTGGCGCATCGGGTATGCAGCGGGACCGGTGGAACTGATCAGCGCCATCCGCAAGATCCAGTCGCAGACCACCTCCAATCCCTGCAGCATTTCCCAGGCGGCCGCCGTTGAGGCGCTCACCGGCCCACAGGATTTTCTGAAAGAACGCGCCGCCGCGTTCCAGAAACGCCGGGATCTGGTGGTGGGTATGCTCAATGACGCTGAGGGCCTTGAATGCGCCACGCCGGAAGGGGCTTTCTATGTCTATCCCAGTTGCGCCGGCGTCATCGGCAAGACCACACCGGCTGGCAAGGTGATCGAGACGGATCTGGATTTCTGTACTTATCTGCTGGATACTGAAGGTGTGGCCGTGGTGCATGGCGAGGCGTTTGGCCTGTCGCCCCATTTCCGGGTGTCCTACGCCACCTCGGAAGAGGTGCTGACCGAAGCCTGCCGGCGGATTCAGAAAGCCTGCGCCGCCCTGAAATAAGGCCGGACCCTTCTCTACTTATATATTTTAATTATCGCCCCGGTCTCCTGCCGGGGCATCGTGTTTCTGGTCCTTGAGGATTGCTTCGCCCTTGACCAGCCAGGACAGCCCAAAGGCGAGAACGGCAAGAGTTTCAAACCAAAAAACGGGTTTCAGGGCGGCAAAGGGCTTTTTTTCGCCGTTAAGCACAAACAGATAAAGGGCAATCAGCAGGATCGAAGCCAGAATGGTATACCCGCAGATCCGATATATCCGGTTCCGCATCAATTTTTCCGGCGTTGGCGGCATGTCGGGCGTGGTTTTTATAAACAGGCGCAGACAGAAATAGGCGAGCGTGAGAAAGAACAGCGCCGTGAACAGGGTATGAATCTGGCTGATGACCTGCTGCTGTGCCGTCACCAGATCCGCCGGCGACGGTTTGGTGGGAAACAGGGCAATGCCGATGGCAAACAGGCCGGCCAGATCCCCGGCCAGGTCATCTTTCCGTTCATACCCCCGGTAAGAAAACAGAAACACCCCGATGGCGCACATGATCCCCACAAATACATCCCTCATGCCGGTATAATAATAGTCACTTATGGAGCCCTGAAGAGGCGTGGCGAACAGAATCAGGGCACCAAGCACGAGCACAAAAGGCAGGCTGAGGCCCAGAACCCCGATGGCTTTTCTCAGGGTAAGATAGGAAATCACCAGAGATCTACTTTTGGTGCTCTCGTGTGACATGGGCCCCTCCTTTCGGTGGTGAATTTTGGCACGGTTCGCCTATGGCGTTGAGGGAATAATTTTACCTGATCTGCCGCTTTTCCGACAGAGAATTCATTCTTCAGGCAGGGAAGCCGTTTCGGCCCGTCTTTGCCTGGCCCGGCGTCACTCGGCCTGGGCGGCCTTTTGCTTTTGGTACATGTCCAGAACGGCGGGCCAGCTCTGGGCGAAATAGGCGCGGGCCTTTTTCCAGTCCGGACTGGTGCCCCAGCCCCAGTTATACAGCCGCAGGCGGGTTTCATTTTCCCCCACTGGCTCAAAGAAGAGCTGGACAAAAGTATAATTTTCACCAATGGGCATATAAGGCGGCTGCTTCCAGGTGAAGGAAATCATTTTTTTCGGCTCCACCGCGAGAATTGCGCCTTTCTCCGCTCCGCGCTCGCCTTCCGGCGCATCGGGCAGGAACAGGACTTCATACAGGCCACGCGGTTTCAGATCGGGGTCCACATGGGCGAGCGTACCCATGACGGCGCTGAGCCCCTCGCTAGTGGTCCAATCTAGCCAGACATCCTCCAGATCATCCCGGACAATCACCTCCGCCACGACCGGGGGCAGGGGCGCGGCGGGATCATCTTGCGCCGTCACGAGTCCGGGCCATAAACTCATCAGCAAAGTCCAAAGGAAAACCCCCCTTCTCCTTGCAATACATGATAAGCGCATGGCGTGTCTCCCTGAATCCGGATTGTAAAAGTTTTTCACCATAAAATACTCACTGGAAACGTCAAATGAAGAAATTTCTGTGTCGCGAAAACCATAACCTCCTTCACCCCCATTCCGGAGCAGATGCTCAAAGTAAATTCCAAGGGACATGCAAGTGTCGTATTTTTTTGGTATTCTGCCCTTGGTAAGCCGTCACGCGATCATGGGGGATTTTTATATGTGCCCCTTGAACTAGAAAGATTCTAAACTAAATGGTAACCTACCTATTCAATGGAAAAAGAGGAGATCGTTATGAAGATTGATATTGGTATGGAAGAAAAAACCCGGATGGAAATTGCCAAGGGCCTCAGTCGACTCCTCGCCGATACCTACACTTTGTATCTGAAAACCCATAATTATCACTGGAATGTGACGGGTCCTATGTTCCAGACCCTGCATGTTCAGTTTGAAGAACAATATACCGAGCTCTGGAATGCCATTGATGTGATTGCTGAGCGGATCAGGGCGCTTGGGGAATATGCCCCGGGCACGTATAAGGAATTTGCTGCCCTGACCCGGATTCCGGAAGATGACGGCATTCCGTTGGCCGAAGACATGATTCGTAATCTGGTGCAAGCCAACGAGGCAGTGGTGAAAACCGCCCGGGAAATTGTACCGATTGTGGATGAAGCCGGTGATGAACCCTCTTTGGGCCTGCTTGGCGACCGGATGGAGGTTTCCGAGAAAAACGCCTGGATGTTGCGGTCTCTGCTGGGATAAGCGGACGGCGTTTCTTACGCTGGAAAACCGGTTCATATGCGTGTAAAGAGGTAGCCCTTCAGGGCTGCCTTTTTTAATGAGGAAAGAATGACAGTAGAGTTGGTGATTTTTGATTGTGATGGGGTGCTGGTGGACAGCGAGCCCATCGCCAACCGGGTTTTGCGGGAGGCGTTGGCTAAGGAAGGCCTTTCCTTGACACTTGACGAAGTGGTGCGGGAATTTGTCGGTCTGTCCATGTCATCAGTGGTGCACCGGGCGGAAGAAATGTTGGGGACGCCGTTACCGGCCGATTTTCTGGACCGGGTGCAGCAAAGGACCTTTGCCGCCTTTCACGAAGACCTGCAGGCGGTGGAAGGGATTCACGAAGTGGTCGCCTATCTCAAAGCGAAAAACATTGCCAGTTGCGTGGCCTCCAGCGGCGATTTTGCTAAGATGGAGGTCACATTGGGCCTTACCGGTCTTAAAGTGGATTTTAACGGGCGGATTTTCAGCGCCTCGCAAGTGACCCGCGGCAAACCCCATCCGGACCTGTATCTCTTTGCTGCGGAACAGATGGGGGCGCGTCCTGAAAACTGTCTGGTAGTGGAAGACAGCCTGCCTGGGGTGAAAGGAGCCGTGGCTGCCGGTATGATCGTGCTGGCCTATTCGGCGCGGGGCGAGGATAAAGAACTGGCCCGGGCTGGGGGCAGGGTGATTCACAACATACTGGACGTGAAAAAATATATCTGAGCAGAGTTTTGCAGACGGGCCCGGGATAGGCACAAAAAAAATGCCGGGACAAGCCCGGCACAGTGAAAAATATAGGGAGGCTTCACGTCTGGGAGACAATGAAACAATGCTGTATCCCAAAAGGGAGGTCATGGGTTACAGCGTTCTGAAAAATCAGGGAGGAGATTTTCCAGAAGATGCTGCGTCGCAACATCTGAGAAACAATATAGGCAGAACCCGCTCCCTTGACCACCCCTGATTGCGTCTGGCAGCCATGCACAATATGCATGGCTTGAAATATTTTGTCCGACAAGTCCCGGACAAGTTTCCCGACTGTTGCCGTCCTCCTCCATAACCCCGCTGGATTTCCACCTCTCTTTTCCAAGATATATGACAGGCCCAAGATATATGCAGGGGGCGCGATGACGTTTTCCGCTGCGCCGTCATTGCGCGTAAAGGTCTAGAGTGAATTGTGAATGGGTCAACCTATTCACAATTCACTCTAAAAGCGGGAGCTTTTGAATTGTTCAACCAGATAATCCCGGAAGGCGGTGATGCGTTTCGAATTTCTCAGTTCCTGGGTATAAATGAGATAGGCGGCGAAGTTCGGCCCTTCAACATCTTCCAGAATACGCATAACATTCATGGAGCCCTGAACCAGATAGTCGGGCAGGGCGGCGATGCCGGTGCCGGCCTTTACGGCCTGGAGCACACCATAGATGCTGTTGATTCTGAGCACCGGCTGTCGGGGCGCTTCGGCACCTATGGTCAGGGCCCAGTCAATATTTTTAACGGGAATGATGGGCAGGTCGCCATAGGAAATCAGATCATGATGATCCAGATCCTGCACAGTTTCCGGACGGCCCTTGCGGCTTAAATATTCCGGGGAAGCATAAAGATGGTGATGAAAGATTCCTAGCTTTTTCTGTACCATGTCCAGATGTTCTGCCGGGTGGAATCGAATGGCCACATCGGCTTCGCGAGTGGTCAGGTCCAGGTCGTAATCGGAGACAATAAGCTGAACGCTGATTTCCGGATACCGGTCGATAAATCCGCGAATATGGTTCATCATCCAGGTAGAGCCAAAACTCTGAGTCGTGGAAATCCTGAGTTCGCCGCGCGGCACATCAGTGCCTTCAAGGAGCAATTGTTCCGTAAAATGGATTTTGTCCACTACCTCTTCGGCGGTTCTGAACAGGGTTTCGCCTTCGTCGGTCAGGCTTAAGCCTCGGGCGTGCCGGTTAAAAAGAGAAACATTCAGGCTTTCTTCCAAGGCCCGGATCTGCCGGCTGACGGCGGACTGGCTGAGATTCAGTTTTTCACCCGCATGGGTGAAACTTCCTGAGGAAGCCACGGTATGAAATATTCTGAGTTTGTCCCAATCCATTACGCACCCCAAAAACGCCTAAAGAAGCCTAAGAAAAATGTTCTATGAAACTATAAAAAGCCCGGGCCGGACCATACTAACCCGTAAGATTTTTATTGGACAATAAAAAAGGCGGGACAAAATCCCGCCTTCAAAAAATTTATGACGACGGATCAAAGTCCTTCGGCATTCTCCGCCAGATAGCTGGCCACGCCCTCGGCATCCGGTTTCATGCCGGATTTGCCTTTCTGCCAGCCGGCCGGGCATACCTCACCATGCTGTTCATGGAATTGCAGGGCTTCGACCATACGGATGCTTTCGTCCACATTGCGGCCCAGCGGCAGGTCATTGATGACATAATGACGGATATTGCCTTCCTTGTCGATCAGGAAGCTGCCGCGCAGCGCGACACCGGCATCTTCAATCAGCACACCATAGTCGCTGGCGATTTTCTTGGTAATGTCGGCCACCAACGGGAATTTGATTTTGCCCAGACCGCCTTTTTCCGGCGGTGTGTTGCGCCAAGCATAGTGTGAGAACTGAGAATCAACACTGATTCCAACCACTTTGGTGTTGAGTTCGGCGAATTTGTCCATGCGGTTGCTGAAGGCGATAATTTCTGACGGGCAAACGAAGGTGAAGTCAAGCGGATAGAAAAATATTAGGCCGTAGCTGCCTTTGAGATATTCGGAGAGCGTGAAGTTTTCCACAATCTCGTCATTTTCCATGACGGCTGCGGCGGTGAAATCAGGGGCTTTCTGACCAATTAATGATGCCATAAGTGACCTCCATGTAAGGGAATTTTCAGTTGATGGTTTGTTTTAGAATTATTCTAATAGATAAGGCAACCTTAGTTCAAGTCAAGACGTAATTTTAGGCTTTTTTGTGTTTGTCCGGCCGGAAGGGTCTGGGAGACCTGATCCTAATATTTTATGTAAATATTAATATAACTGTTTATTGCCATAAGTGTTTTTTTAACAAGTTTGTCGCAGAATACTCCCCTGACTTGTAAACTGATGAGGCCACTTATGGGTAGTGAACGAAAAGTCGGCAGGGGAGTCTCTGGCAAACAGCACCTCTTTTCCGCACTGTATCGGTCGAGACTCGAACGGGCGTGCCGTTTGAATACAGGCCGCCTTGGCAGGATGTGGCGACGGCTGCGGACTGATTGTAGCGGCATGTCCGGGGTGATCATGGCGGCAACTCTGATCCCTATTGTGGCGGTCATCGGGGTCGCCACGGACGTCAGTCGGGCTTATATTGTCAAACAGCGTCTCGGTACTGCACTTGATGCGGCGGCTTTGGCCGGCGGGCGCAGCTATTACGAAACCAACCGCCATGACATTATCGAGAAGTTTTTTGTGGCCAATTTCCCCGATGGGTTCATGGGAGCCTCGGTGAGCGGCCCGGATGAGGTGGCGGCGGACGGTACGGTGCTGCCGGATGATCATGTCTACACGGCTGATGACACCATCTTGCGGCTGAGGGCAAGTGCGGAGTTTAATACCCTGTTCATGCAGCTTTTCGGTCATGACAGCATGCGGGTGTCAGAAGAGGCCGAGGTGACCCGCGAAGTTTCGCTGATGGATGTGGTGTTGGCCATTGACTTGTCGGGGTCCATGCGGACAGCTGATGTCGGCAGTGAAACCCGAATTGGGGCGGCCAAAAACGCGGCGAAGACCATGGTCGAAATCTTGTTCGGGGAGAACGAGCAAAACACGCTGCTGAACATTGGACTTGTGCCGTGGTCAGGCACCGTAAATGTGGCGCTAAATGGCACAAAATACGGTTTTGAGTCAGATGGGGTGACTGAACTGGCGGAAGCCGACAAATATACAACAGTGGCGTTGAGCCCTGCTGTGAACAACCCCTATAAAATTGAAAATTACCGCTTTGACAAAGGGTATTTTCAGAACAAAAATGGCGGCAGCCGAAACAGCAGTGACCTGTCCGGGAAATATTATGAGGTCCTGCAGAATTATGAGGCCACCCTGGATAAGGTGTATTATGCCCATAATGCGCCGTCTGTGCCGTTGCTGGCGAAACCGCCCAAAGGCTGGAAAGGCTGTGTCTATGCCCGTTATGCCCGTGAGGAAGAATGGGATTATGACGAATATCCGGCCAACAACAATTCCACGGCCAATGACAATTCCGCCGATACCTATGATGGTCCGGTAGACCTTGGGGGCAGCAAGCCGAACTGGGTGGGCTGGTACCCGATGGGCGAAGAGTTGGAATATAATCGTTATGCGCCGAAAGATGACCCGGATGATGAAGATGAGCCAAAATATTATGACGGCTATCGCTGTCACTTGGGGCGGCTGAACAACCGCACTGAGAAATGTACGCCCTGCCCGGAATTCGGAATTACGCCGTTACAGAACACCAAGACAACCATCTGGAATGCCATTGACGAGCTGGATGCGTTGAGCGGATCTTATACCAATATTCCCCAGGGACTTGCCTGGGCCTGGCGGACCATCAGCGCTGCTGCGCCGTTCTTGGGGACTGTGGTGGACAGCACGACGACTTTGAACAAGGTGGTGATCCTGCTTACCGACGGGGCAAACACCCGCCGTTCGGGGGATGCCTATAACCGGATGATTACTGGTCGCGATGACCGACTGAAGGCGATAGCGACCAATATGAAACAGCAAGGGATCATCATCTACACCATCCAGTTTGCCGAAAGCAGTGGTTCTCTGGGCGATCTGCTCAAGGCGGTGGCTACGGACGAGGATCATTATTTCTTTGCGCCGGATGAAGATTCCCTGAATGATGTTTTTCGGGAAATCGCCAATGAGCTGTCGAATCTGCGTCTGTCTAAATAATTCTGAATAATTGAGGGGTTCTGACCCTATAATCAGATGTTTTTCCTGATCTTGCAGGCATAAAATTCTCACCGGCGTCGCCTTATGGTGACGCCTTTTTAATTTCTTTTCCTGAAAGATCAGGGTAGTCTCATGGCGCAAAACAATGGTTCAAAAAAGCAAAAAAGGGTGAGGTAACAGTCTCTTGCACTATCCGGATCTTCCCGAAAAAACGGAGGTGGTCTGGCTGGAAACGGCCGATCATATCTCTCTCAGAACGGCTCGTTTTCCTGCCCGGTCCCCTGAACGTGGTCAACTGGTGATTGTGAACGGCCACCGCGAATATATGGAAAAATACGCGGAATTCATTACCGAATGGCAGGAATGCGGTTTTTCGGTCTACAGCATGGACCATCGGGGGCAGGGATTGTCTAGTCGCCTGCTGGAGGATCGCAGGAAAAGTTATATCAGAACGTTTGATGATTATATCGCGGACCTGCACCGGATGATTGACCATTTTGGTCTGGTAAAAAATATGGGCGAGGGGAAAACAGTATCGTCAGGCGGGGCGCAGTATATATTGGGGCATTCCATGGGGGGGCATATTGCGTTGCGGTATCTTTACGACCATCCGGGGGTTTTTGATAAGGCGGTTTTGCTCTCACCAATGATGGGCATTAATCTGGGGCCACCCTTCTTTTCGTCCCTGTCCAGGGGACTGGTTCGTCTGGCGATGCGGTTGGGATTCGACGCGGTTTATGCCCCCGGTCAGGGGGCCAAAAACAGGGAGGTTCTAAAACTTCTGGTCAATACGCTCCTGACCCATGATGCCCGGCGGTATGACGAAGAACGCCGGATTCTGGAACGTTGTCCCGATCTTTATTCCGGCGGGGCCACGTTTGGCTGGCTTGATGCGGCGCTGAAAAGCCTGGAGACGGTTTGGCAGCCGGGATATGTAGAATCCATCCAGACCCCGCTCCTGGCCCTGTTGGCGCAACAGGAAAAACTGGTGGACAACAAAGCCGCACGCCGTCTTTTGTCGCGCTTGCCCAATGCGGAAATACATATAGTGAAAGGCGCCTATCATGAAATTTACCGGGAAACGGCGCCGCTGCGTCAGGTGATGTGGGATCATTTACGGCAGTTCCTTGATCTCTGATGGTTTCTGGCGCGGCAGCTATCGCATTCGGTCCTCGTCTGATGTCATGTCATGTCGAAGCCGGTGCCTATGTTAGGCATATTTTAAGGACTTGTTCCTAGAGTGAATCATCAGATTGTTCAATACTGACAACGGAAGCAAAAAGCAGGTTTCATGGCCGTTTTATCAGAAAAAGAAGTTGAAAAGCTGCATGAAGGGGAAGCGCTGGATGAGGCGCGTGATGTGGCGGGAAGTCTTGAAATCCGGATCAATCAGGTCCTGTGTGGCGAACTCAAGGGGGAGGAGGCAAGGAACCTTCTGGCGCAGGATGCGTCCAATCTGCGCCTTAAAGTCAAGGTTGTCAAACTGCCGGGTCTGTCTTCCATCTGTCAGCGTCTGGATGATTATCTGTGGAATATTGACGATATAACCGATCAGAATGTGCGCGATATTCAGCAGTTTGCTGATAAGATCCTCGGTCTGCTCGACGGGCCGACCGAACCCAAAATAGATGTGGCCGCAGAAATCAGGAATCTGCCGCATCACACCACTTTTGATGTGAGTGAAGTCAAGAAAATTGACAAGGAAGTCACTCTGGTCCTGCCGCAGAAGTCCGCGGCACGACTGGTGGGGCGGGAGCTTACCGAATGCGGTTACCGCGTCACAACTGTACTGGACTCCCTTGAGGCGTTTGAGATTATTCTGGAATCTCGCCCGGATCTGGTGATTACCACGGCAGTCATGCCCCGGCTGTCGGGTATTGATCTTGCCTGTGCTCTGAAAGCCATGCCGACAACCCGGGATGTGGCCGTCGCATTGCTGACCAGTATGGATCTCAATCATCCGGATCTTCGGGCCCTGCCCATGACGGTGGGAATCATCCGCCGGGGAGAAAATTTCGGGGCTGACCTTGCCGAAGTCCTGCAGCGTTTCGGCATCACCTGAAAAACCACATAAAATTATTGTATAAATATTCCAGAGGTATAAAACCGGCTTCCGGGAAAGAATTTTTAATCGTTGCCGCAAAAACAACAAGTTTTTCTGTTGTGGTGATGTGGAAAGGGGGGGGACGCATGATCAGACGAAAGGTGAATTTATGTTAGCGGCACGTTTATTTCTGTTTTCCGGTATGGCGGTTATTCTCGGTTTTTCAAACTTGTCACTAGCCACTCCGAAGTCAGAATATATGGCATTGATTGAAAAAGCGGATCAGCAACTTATATTGCAGCGCTACGAGGATGCCGTTGAGCTGTATCAGAAAGCCATGGATCATGCTGAGGCCCCTAAGGAAAAGGTGTATGTCCATTACAAGCTGGGGATGGTTTATAAAAACCTGAATAATCGTCTGAAAGCCCGGCAGCATTTTGAAAACGGGATTTCCGTTCTTGAACGGGAGAAGGGCGATAAAAGCATGCGTTTTCATTTACAGCAGGCGCTTCTGGAGACATTGGAATAGGTTTTCTTACAGGGGATGCCCCTCCTGGCTCATCCGAACTGAGCCAAGGCCAGAACGACCAGCAGGATGACCGCGAGCATAAGTGTCCCTTTGACGCCATGTCGCATGTTCAGGGGCAGGCGTTCCGTAATATCCTGACTGTAGAAGACGGCACAGAGGACCAGCAGCGCCGGCAATGCGGCCTCTTCCCGTGCGAGAAGATCGACACTGCTGCCCAGCACGGCGATATAGGCCGGATAAAATGCCGCTGCTCCAAAAGGAAACACCTGCCTGTAAAGACCAGCGGCCATATACCCACCGAGTGCGGCTGCGATGATCATGGCACTGGTCCAGATCGCGACATGACCAAAACTCCAGCTCACGGCCAGAAGCCCTAATGCGAAGCCCAGCAAATTGCGGGAAATATCCAGACCGTTTTCCCAGTCCTTTTCCATCTTGAAAAACAATCCGGTGCCCAGAATGGTCAAAACAGCCAGGCCCCGATATTCCGCCAGAGTGAGCGGATATTGCTCCGTATGGCCGACCATCCAGAAAACGGTGATGACGGGAAACGCCGTCTTTATCAGAGAGGAGAGCAGGGGAAAGCGGGGGAAACGATCCTGAAGCAACCCATATCCGGCCGCGACCAGAGTGAGAAAAAAAAGTTTTTCAAACGTCTGAGCAGGCGGCAGCGCCGGCAAGCCGAAATGAATCAGGAACCCCGTGAGAAACGCAATACTGACCGCCACGCTGGCCAGCGCATGGCCCAACCCTTCTCCGGCAAAAAAGCGGATCAGGGCAAGCCCGGCCAGACTCAGGCAAAAGGGCAGCAAAAGCGCGGAGATATAAATTTTACTGAAATCCACCATTTTCTTTTTATCCCCTCCGTTCGGGTTTTCCGGGTGCCCTGACGATAACCCCCGAGTTCTTGCAGCAAAAGTAATGGCGGAATTCGAATCACCCGGCAAGAAAAAACGCATCTCGGACCGTTGAGGCTTCTTTCAGACGCTGGTTTGGAGAAAATATATCCCGAACTTCTGGTGTGATCTTTATGTGTCCACACCAACACAGCATGAGCTATCTCTATGGGAAATATAATTTTTTCAGGATTATAGAGGTGGTGCAAAAATACAACACTGTGACATGTATGTTACGCTAAGTCGTTGGAAAATAAATACCTTTTTGTCCTTGATTTTAGGAAGGGTCTTCCTAAATATAGAGAAGAGCGTTGTTCTTGGTGTAGGAATACACGCTTGAGCCCTACGTGGGCGTTTCCTCCCTAAACTTGGGCCACCCTTTATGGGTGGTCTTTTTTTTATGGAACAGCAAGTTCCGTTGGGGGAGGCGGGACGGACAGAGTATCCGGCCCGGGAAATAGGCTGCTGGAGCGGCCGGTGAGGTAATAGACCACAAGTCCCAGCCATTCATGGGCCACATCATCAAAATCATTCAGGTTGGCCGCCACGGCGAATTTGGGAAAGGTTGCATACTGCAGATCGGTTTTGAAATCCACGGGATATGGTCTGACCCTGAGCCCCGCTGCATGGAAGGCGCCTACGGCGCGCGGCATGTGATTGGCGCTGGTCACCAGAATCCAGGTGCCGCTCTTGTCCAGGCCTTGCGTACGTATCAGCTCCCGGCTTTCTGTGGCATTGGTATAGGTATTATAGGAGCGGTTTTCAAAATAAACCTTTTTCAGGTCGAGGCCCACATCCTCAAACACCCGCCGGGCCACATCATTTTCTGTCCATTCGCCCTTTTTTCCGGTGCCGCCGCTATGGATAAGGGGCAATTGCGGAAACAGCCGGGCCATTTTCACCCCGCCGATCAGCCGCTCGGCTCGCCCCGTAAGGGCAGGCTGGTCATGAACGGTACTAAGAGAGGGGCGTTCGGTGCCAGCCAGAACAAGGATGCCGGCATAATCGCCCCGGGGCAGGTCCCGGAAGGCGGCAAAACGGTTCTCCAATGGAATGGCCAGCCATTTGCCCAGCGGGGTGATGCCGACCAGTATCAGGCAGCTCAGGGGCACGAGACTAAGCCAAAACCCCCATTTTCTGTATCCCCGCCACAATAGAAAGGCTCCGACCACCGCCAGAAGAACAAGAGAATTGCTGGGCTGTAGTAACGCCCAAATGCCTCGTGATATGATATTCCCCCATTCCATCCGTTATCCTGTTCAGTTAATTTTGTGATAGGTTTTGTACCAATGGACGAATTTGGGGATGCCTTCGGTGATCTTGGTTTTGGGGGCAAAGCCCAGATCATTGCGAATGGCGGTAATGTCAGCGGCGGTTTCTTTTACGTCGCCGGGTTGCATCGGCAGAAGGTCTTTTTCCGCTTTCCGGCCCAGCGCGTCTTCCAGTACGGCAATCATGTCCAGAAGGTTTTCGGTATTGTTGTTGCCAATATTATAGACCCGGTGCGGGGCGCTGGAGCCTGGTGTATGCCGGGTGCCGTCATCCCTGGGGGGATTGTCCATGCAGCGGATGACGCCATCCACAATGTCGTCGATATAGGTAAAGTCCCGGCGCATGTCGCCATAATTGAAGACCGGGATCGGCTGGCCGGCGAGAATCTTTTCGGTAAAAATCCACATGGCCATGTCCGGACGCCCCCACGGACCGTAGACGGTAAAGAATCTGAGCCCCGTTTGTGGCAGGCGAAACAGGTGGGAATAACTCTGGCTCATCAATTCATCGGCCTTTTTGGTCGCGGCATAAAGCGAGACGGGATTGTCCACCCGGTCATCGACGGAAAACGGCATGTTGGTGTTGCCACCATAGACCGAGGAGGAGGAGGCGTAGACCAGATGATCGAACCCGTCCAGATGACGGCAATATTCCATGATGTTGAGATGTCCGACCAGGTTGCTCCGGGCATAGGCAAAAGGATTGGTGAGCGAATATCTCACGCCGGCCTGCGCGCCCAGATGCACCACATGAGTGATGGTATAGTGATCCAGCGCCTCTTTCAGGGCCTCGAAGTCGGAAAAATCCAGTTTTTCGAAGGTAAATCCCTTGTCCTGCTCCAGTTCTGCAAGCCGGGCCCTTTTCAGCGCCACGGAATAATAATCATTGAGATTGTCAATGCCGACAACCTGTTCGCCCCGCTGCAGCAAAGTACGGGAAACATGAAAACCGATAAAGCCGGCAGCTCCGGTTACGACAATGGCCATGAAATACCTCTGCAATATTGACTAAACATCACTCACTTTTAGGGGTTATAGCCGATCCTTGTTGCCAAATCTTTAAAAAATGGGCCGAAACCGGGAATATAACAAAAAATAAAAAACGGGATTGCAACTTCAGATGAATTTGCTATGTTCGCGTCACTTTCCGCGCCACCGGCGCAGCGACCTTGTTAGAATGGGGTGTAGCCAAGTGGTAAGGCAGCGGTTTTTGGTACCGCCATGCGCAGGTTCGAATCCTGCCACCCCAGCCATCTTTATCCCCCAGCCATCTTTATCCCCCAGCCATCTTTATCCCACTATATTTTCCCCTATTTATTCGTTGACGATAATGAGACGCCGCACCCCTCATATGGCAGGGGTCGTGATGACGGCCTCATTTTGTCGTCATCGTGAGCGGAAGCGATGCCATCCATTCTGGAGCCGGAATACCCCCGGGCCCCAAAACGGAAGGGGTGGGGGGAGAGGGACGGCGCGAAATCAGAAATCCGGGAAAGTATTGACCTTCTATGCCGTTATGCAAGAATGTTGAGGAAATGTTTGAGGCATAAAAGGACGTAAAATCAGCAATGGCCCCCACCAATCAGGAGCACATGGAGAAACGTTACTGGCTTATTCGGGCGAAACTGCGGGTGCCCCGACAGCAGGTTTCCCTGGTGCCCCGCCCCCATTTGCTGTCGCTTTTGGATGAGGCGCTGGGGCGGGGGCTGGCGTTGGTGGTGGCCCCGGCCGGATTTGGCAAAACAACCCTCTTGGCGCAATGGCGGGAAAGCCTGTTGGCCCGGGGGACAAAGGTGGGCTGGATCACCCTGGATGAAGGGGATGCGGACGTCCATCAGCTCATTGTCTATATGATTTTTGCCCTTGCCGAAGCCGGTCTGGAAATGGGAGCTTTGGAAAAAGTGGCGGAGCAGGGGGATATTGCCCCTCGGGTGGCGCTTGCCTCGATTCTGGAATGTATTGCAAAGGCAGACAGCAAAATTGTTCTGGTTCTGGACGATTATCATCGTCTGGACTATGAGCCGGTGGATCATTTTATTGATGACCTGATTGCCGGATGTCCGCCGAATTTCACTTTGGTGATCAACAGCCGCAGCCGGCCGGCGCTGAATTTGCCCCATTATATGGCCGCGGGTCAGGCGCGGGAAATCGGCCCGGAACAGTTGCGATTCTCACGAGAGGAAACCCGGGCCGCTGTGGATGCGGCCATTGATGATGCGGCCCTGGATATCCTGTTTGACCGCACGGAAGGCTGGGCGGTTGCGGTGCAGCTGGCACGGCTGGTGGTGCGCGGTGATTATAACGGGGCCGGGGGTATTGGAAAGTTTCACGGCCACAGTTCCCACATCGCCACTTATCTTACCGACCAGGTCGTGGGGAATCTCTCGGACGATATTCAGGATTTTCTGATCAAAACGTCGATCCTGGAACGCTTCAATGCGCCGCTGGCTGACGCTATTCGAAAAAGTAACGACAGCTGGGACATTCTCAAACGGCTTGAGCCCCTGCATGCGCTGCTGGTGCCGCTTGAAGATGCTTCGGAATGGTTTCGTTATCACCATCTGTTTGCCGAATGCCTTGAGGATCTGCTGCGGCGAAGATGTTCTGGGGCAGAGGTCAACGCCTTGCATTCCCGGGCGTCTTTGTGGTTTGAGCAGGAAGGATATGTGAGTGAAGCAGTGCGCCATGCCCGTCTGGCCGGTGATCTTGACCGCTGTGCGCATTTGATTGAGGAAGCGGGCGGCTGGGAACTGATCCTGTTTGGCGGCATTGGCTATTTGCGCAACCTGCTGCGCAATATTCCGGAACGTGACTTGCCCCGCTTCCCGAGAATCCAGATTGCACGGTCCTATCTGGCGCTCAAAGACGGGGAAATCCGACTGGCCCGGGCCTATCTCGATGCGGCGGAAAACAATCCGCTCGGCCCGGATGCTCAGATGGTGGACAGACCGGGGTTCGGGCGTGACCTGCTGAATATACGATTGTTGATGGAAAGTTATGAAGACCGTCTGAATCACCCGGACTGGCCCCGGCATTATAAGGCGCTTGAGGCGCGCATCAGCCCCGCCGACGGGGTGACCTTGGGGGTGCTTCACTGCATTGGCGCCATGCATTATCTGGCCAACGGCGCTTTTAATGAGGCAGATGCGGCCTGCCGGGAAGCCATGCGGTCCATGCGGATGGCCAACAGTGTGCTGGGGCTGAATTACGCGTATCTGCATGCGGGCCTAAGCGCTTTTTATCAGGGGCGGTTTCAATTGGCCGAAGCCAGTTTTTGGGAAGCCTACCGTTTGGCTGAAGATAATTTCGGGGCGGATAGCGGCCTAAAATTTCTGGCCAGTATCCTATTGAGTGCATTGTTTTTTTGGCGTGGTGGGCTCGCGGATGAGGCGCGCCAGGCCCGGCTTTCGGCAGCATTCGATTATGTGGAAAAATATGATGGATGGCTGGATATTTATGCCACGGTTCTGGATATTCATTCCTTCAGCAAAATCGGCGATCAGCACCCTTCCATCTGCCATGATGCCATTTCCCGCTGTGCCCGTATTGCGGAAGAGCGGGGCATTGTCCGCTTGCCCTCGCTGGTGGAGGCCCATCTATTACTCACTGGCGGCGAAGACAGGGATGATAAGGAACTGATGCGGCTTGCCCATCGTCTGGAACGTCAGTTTCCGGTCGGATGCTGGAAGAAAGAGTCTTTTGCCTGGCGGGGCTATCAGGTGGCCGGGCAGGCCCTGGCCTTTTATTACGAGCCTCATGACCGGGCCAGGGCGATTGTTATTGCCGGCGACCTTGTTGAGTGTTGCCGGGGGATCGGGGCGCATTTCCATCTTATCCAAGCGCTTATCCTACGGGCGATCCTGTTGGACCGGGCCGGGGATCGTGCTGGCGGGCTTACAGATATTCTGGCGGCGCTGGAGATGGCGGCGCCGGAAAAAATCAGTCAGCCTTTTCTGGTGCATCGTTCCATTCAACCCTTGTTGCGGGCGGCGCAAAAACATGGCCGGGCAGAGGTTGTGGACATGCTGACCCAAAGTTTTATTGGCGAGTGTCTGGAGGCCTTAAAGGCCAGAAATGGCTGTGTTTCCGGGGGAGAGGTGGAGATGTTCAGCCCTCGTGAAATTGAAGTTCTGGAAGAGCTGTCCCAAAATCTGTCCAATAAGGAAATTGCCCGGGCGCTGGATATGACCGAACATACGGTGAAGTTCCATCTGAAAAATATTTATAAGAAACTTGGCGTGGAACGCCGCGCCCAGGCCATCGCCAAAATCCGCTCAAGAAATATTGTTATCTGACCCTATCCCTTTGCGGGGGGTGGCCTACCCGTTCCGAGCCGCCGCCTATCCCTTTAAAACGATAAGCTACCCTTCCAGCTGATTGCGCCGATATTGTGTCGAACAGATAATGGTTTGCACATGTTTGGCACATGTCACAAACAAAAAACTTTAACTATGGACCCCATTATTCCAAGGGAGGTGTAAATGTCTCGACTTCGCCATATGCTCAGCGCCACATCGCTGATTGCGATAAGTGCTGCCCAGGGCCCTGTCTGGGCGCTGGAAGCGGATGAAAATACGGAAATAACCATTGAGGAAATCACCGTGACGGCCCGGAAACGGGCGGAAAGCATCCAGGATGCCCCGATTTCCGTGACGGCGTTTAATGCCCAGGCGATTGAAGACGCCGGAATCAGGGAGACGGCGGATTTTATTCAGCTTACCTCGAACATCACGCTGGCGGAATCGCAGAGTATCAGCACCTCGTTCCTGACCATTCGTGGCCTGACCCAGGTCCGTAACGGGGAAATTCCGGTTGCTGTGGTCATCGACGGGGTGTTGCAGTTTAACAATCGTCAGTTCGTCCAACAGCTTTTTGACGTGGCGCAGATCGAGGTGGTCAAAGGACCACAGGGTGCGCTTTATGGCCGCAATGCAGCTGGCGGCGCCATTATCATCAACACCAAGGAACCCTCAAACGAAACGGAAGGTTATCTGAAATTTGGGTATGGTAAGGGGGATGAGGTAACCACGGAAGGTTCCGTCAGCACCCCGATCATTGAAGATGAGCTTTATGTGCGCCTGTCGGGCCGGATGGTGAACCGGGATGGTTATTTCACAAACATCACTCGCGATGCACCGGATGATCCTTTCTTTGACCGGGCGTTGCGTGGTCGTGTGGCTTGGCGTCCCAATGATACCCTTTCCGTGGATTTTAATGCCAACTATTCCAAACATGACGGGCGGGGCATTGGCTTCCAGTTCGGTGCGGCCAGTGCCGATGACACCAGCCTGCCGTTCCGGGCCAATAATGAGGATCTGGGTGAGCGGGAAACGTTCGGCGCTTCTTTGAAAATTGAAAAGGATTTCGAGATTGGCACGTTGCTGTCCGTCACTTCCTATGACAAGATCAACACGCTGACCCGGGCCGACCAGTTCCCCTATACCGAACTGGCCAATGGCGTGGATGATAATGTGCCGTTTGGGGATGGCACCCAGTCCCAGTATACAGATATTGAAGGGTGGAGTCAGGAACTTCGCCTGACGTCACCTTCCGATCAGCGCTTGCGCTGGCAGGTGGGGGCCTATTTTCTGAGTTGGGATCGTTTTATTTCCTCCACCGTCGGGTTGGACACCGGAGACGGTATCCGCCGGGTAACCCGGACACCGTTCTTTAATGTGGCGGACAATCCGACGGTTTCCTTCTTTGCTGATGATAATGACAATACCGCTTGGGCATTGTTTTTCCAGTTGAACTACGACATTCTGGATAATCTGGAATTGTCCGTCGCAGGGCGTTATGACGAAGAAAAACGTGATCAGTCCGTTTCGCCCCAGAATACGGGTGGAGTGCCCGGTGCGCAGAACTCTGAAACCTTTAACCATTTCTCCCCCAAAGTCACCCTCAGTTATGCTGCTACGGAGGACATTAACCTTTACGGAACATACGGGGAAGGTTTCCGCAGTGGTCAGTTCAACCAGAATGGCACCCGCGATGCAGCCGAAGCCGCGGGAATTGCTGGCGTGGATGACGTCGTGGATCAGGAAGTGTCCAAATCCTGGGAAGTGGGTGCCAAGGCCACCCTGCTTGACAACCGTCTGCGGCTGAATCTGGCTTATTTTGATACCTCGCTGAGTGGGCAACAGTATTTTGTCTTTATCGGTGGGATTGGCGCGCAGGTGCTGATCAATATTGACGATGTGGATATCAGGGGGGTTGAGGCTGAGGCTGTCTTCCGCGCGGCGGAAGGGTTGGACCTTTATGCATCTTATGGATACACGGACAGCGAAATCAAGGCCTATACCACCGATCCGCAATTTGTCGGCAACAAGGCGCCTTATACGCCGGATATGACCTTTAACACCGGTTTTCAGTGGAACGTCGGCATCTCAAGCACCCTGAATCTTATTACCCGGGTGGACTATGAACGGCGTGGCAAGCAGTTCTGGTCGCCGGACAACATCTTCCCGCGCTCGGCGCTGGATCTGGTAAATGCTCGCGTTGCACTGGAAGATGCGGCGGGGCGGTGGACCCTGGCCGGGTCGGTGAATAACTTGACCGATGAACGGTATAATTCGGAATTTGTTATTCCAGCCTTCTCCCACAAGGCCAATCCCCGGGTGTGGCGTGTGGATTTCAGATATAACTTCTGATCCGTGAGGGGCGGGCACCCCTGACAGGTGCCTGCCCTAACCCCGTAATGAATCCCGGAAAACAGCGCCGGGACGTGGTCTGGCACCGCCATTGGTGGCGGCACAATAATCAGGATGAAAAAAATGAGCAATCTTTATCGCGCAGCCAGTGATGTTGGCGGTACATTTACTGATCTGGTGTATTACGATCTTGATCCCGCAACAGGAAAATGCGGCGAGGTAAGAACCGCCAAGGCGGACACAACCCCGCCGAATTTTGAAGCCGGGGTGATGAATGCCATGGCCAAGGTTGGGCTTAGTGCCGGTGATTTGGCTTTTTTTGCCCATGGCTCAACGGTGGTGATCAATGCGCTGACCGAAAAGAAAGGGGTCAAAACCGCACTCATTACCACTAAGGGATTCAGGGACGTTCTGGAAATCGCCCGTGGCAACCGCCCGGACCTGTTTAACTTTAATTTCCGCAAACCCAAACCCTTTGTGGAGCGGTATCTGCGTACGGAACTGGATGAGCGGGTGACCTATAAGGGGGAAATTCAGAAAGAGGTTGATTTGACACCGCTGCCGGAGCTGGTGAAATTCTTCAAGGCGGAAGGGGTCGAGGCCATCGCCGTATGTTTTCTGCATGCCTATATCAATGCGGAAAATGAACGGAAGGTTGTGGCAGGGCTAAAGGAATTGTGGCCGGAAGTATCTGTGCTCGCGTCCCATGAAATCAGTCGTGAGTGGCGGGAATATGAGCGGACCAACACCACGGTTTTGTCGGCTTATGTACATCCCATCGCCAAAAAATATATTGAATCCCTGGAAGAAAAACTGGCCGCCGGAGGATTTAAGGAAAAGCCCTATATGATGCAATCCAATGGCGGCATCGCCACGGTGGAGGCGGCCAAGGCCAACCCCATCACCATGGTGGAATCCGGACCTGCCAGCGGCATTTTCGCGGCCGCCTATCTGGGCCGGGCAATTGGTGAGGAAAACCTGATTGTTCTGGATATCGGGGGGACGACGGCGAAATGCACCCTGATTGAGGGCGGCGAGGTCAAGGTTACCACGGAATATTATATTGAAAAGGACCGGAAAAACCCCGGCTATCCGATTCAGACCCCGGTTTCCGAAATTGTTGAAATCGGTAATGGCGGCGGATCAATCGCGTGGGTGGATGAAGGCGGGAAACTCCATGTAGGGCCGCAGTCGGCCGGAGCCATGCCAGGTCCGGCGGCTTATGGCAAGGGGGGCACCAAACCCACCACCACGGATGCCAATCTGGTTCTGGGCCGGATTGATCCGGCTAGTTTTGTGGGCGGGGAAGTGGAACCCGACTGGGACGCTGTTGCGGCTGCTTTCGCCCCGCTTGAAAAGGAACTGGGGATGAACCGGCAGGAACTGGCGCGGGGAATTGTGCGCATCGCCAATGCCAATATGACCAATGCGCTGCGGCTGGTCTCCACCAACAAGGGACACGATCCGCGTGATTTTGCCCTGATCGCCTTTGGCGGAGGTGGGGCAATGCATGCCGTCGCCCTGGCAGAAGAATTAAAGGTGCCGCGCGTGATCGTACCGGTGAATTCTTCTGTGTTTTCTGCTTGGGGCATGTTGCTGACCGATCTCAGACGTGATTATCTGCAAACCAAACCCTTATCGGTTGAAGCGGGAAATGCCGCCACGATCGCCGCAACTTTTGCCGCCATGACTGCCCAGTCCCATCAGGATTATCAGGCCGACGGAGTGAAGGTTGCAGAGGCGGAGATAGCATTTGAATATTTTGCCGACATGCGTTACCGCGGGCAGGAACATACGGTCAAGGTGCCGTTTCCGTTGCGCGAGGACGGCGGTCCGGACATTGACGCGGCAATCGCGCGGTTCCACGCGGCCCATGAAAAACGTTTTACCTATCGGCTGGACACCGGCGTGCAGATTGTCAATTTCCATCTGGTCGCCAAGGTGGAGGTGCCGAAACCGGAACTTGCGAAAAAACCGGTCACCGGTCGGGCACTGGAAGAAACCATTCTGCATACCCGCAAGGTCGATTTTGATCAGCACGGACTCCATGAGGCCCTGATCTATGACGGGCTGAAGCTGGAACCGGGCATGGAGTTGTATGGTCCGGCTGTTGTACAGGAACCATCGGTCACGCTGGTGGTCTCCCCCGGTCATCGGGTTACCATTGATGATTATGGGAATTACCATGTTGAGATAAGGGCGGAGGACTGAGCCATGAGCGGTGATGTTTTTACCAGCGAAATCATCAAGGATTCCCTTGTGGCGCTGGGGGATGAGATGTTCAACGCCATGGTGCGCACCTCCATGAGCCCGATTATTTATGAGACAACCGATTTTGCAGTGGGGGCCACAGACGCCCGCGGCAATCTTCTGGCCCAGGGCAACGGGGTGACAGCGTTTCTGGCGACACTGGATACGGCTGTACAAAGCACGTTGCAGCATTACCCGAACCCCGGAGATATTCGCCCTGGCGATGTGTTCATCACCAATTCACCCTATGAAGGCGGAGGGACTCATCTGTCGGATGTGGTGATTGTGCTGCCGGTATTTTTCGGTGAGGAACTGGTGGCTTTTACGGTGAACAAGGCCCACTGGACAGAGGTGGGCGGCACGAAGCCTGGCAGCGTGTCCACCGAGGCGACGGAAATTTTTCAGGAAGGCCTGCATTTCAGATTTTTGAAACTCTATGAGGAAGGCCGTCAGAATTCTTCCCTGGTGCGCCTGATCCGGGACAATGTGCGCCTGCCGGAGTCCACCATCGGGGACATGCATGCCGGGGTTGCCGCCGCCAGGGTCGGGGCAAAACGCATTCTGGAACTGATGGAAAAATATGGCCGGGATGAGGTGCTCACAGCCATGGAGGAGCTTCTGGATTATGGCGACCGCATGACCCGGGTGGAATTACAGAAACTGCCCAATGGCGTTTATGAAGCGGAAGATGTGGTCGAGGATGACGGTCTTGGCAACGGGCCGTTTAAAATCCGGGTCAAGGTGACGATCACAGATGACAAGATGATTGCGGATTTTACCGGCACAGATCCGCAGGTGCCAGGACCGATCAATTGTTCCTATACCGGGCTGGTCACCGGGGCGCGGTGTCTGTTCAAGGCGGTGACCAATACGGAAATTCCGGCCAATGGCGGTTGTTTCCGGGCGCTGGAGGTCATCTGTCCTGACAAGACCCTGATTTCGGCCCAATCGCCGGCCCCGGTATCGTTATATTATGAGCCCCTGATTGCGGCCATAGACGTGATGTGGAAGGCGCTGGCGCCCGTGGTGCCGGACCGCCTGCCGGCAGGGCATCAGCGCAGCGTCGGGGCAACGTTCATTTCCGGCATTCATCCCGACAGCGGGGAGCTGTTTGTCATGGGCGAACCGCTGGTGGGCGGCTGGGGGGCGTCCGACGGGATGGACGGGGATAATGGCCAGTTCTGCTGTGCCAACGGGGAAACCTTCAATATTCCGGTAGAGCTTTTTGAAACCCGTTACGGCCTTCAGATTGATCAATATGCCTTCAACATGGAAGGGGGGGGCGCCGGACAGTATCGCGGCGGCAAGGGGGTTGTCCTGGATTACCGGGTGACATCGGAAGAGGCGTTTCTGACTTATGCCGCAAGCCGTACCGAAAGCCGCCCCTGGGGTATGGTCGGGGGCCGGGAAGGGACCAACAACTATGCCCAGATCCTGCGTCATGACGGCCGTGTGGAGCGCTATGGCATGTGCACTACGGTGCGGGCGGAAAAGGGAGAAGTTATTCGCTTGGTGACGGCCAATGGCGGGGGGTATGGAGATCCCGCCGCCAGGGATCGCCGGGCGGTCGAGCGGGATCTGAAAAACGGGTATATCACGCCGGAACAGGCGCACGCAGATTATAACGTAAAGGTGTGACAGGGCATGGATCGTTTTACTTCGGAAATCATCAAGGATGCGCTGGTGGCGACAGGAGACGAAATGTTCAGTGCGCTTGCCCGCACGGCCATGAGCACAATTATCTATGAAACCCTGGACTTTGCCGTGGGACTGACGGATGCGAAGGGAGAATTGCTGACCCAGGGCGACGGGGTGACGCTGTTTCTGGCCACTCTGGATACCACGGTGCAGGAAATCCTGACCCGGTACGGCGCAAAAGACGACATTCACGATGGCGACGTCTTTATCGCCAATGACCCTTATGGCGGGGGCGGAACCCATCTTTCGGATGTGTCGATTGTGCTGCCAGTTTTTTTCGAAGGGGAACTGGTGGCATTCACCGTGAACAAGGCGCACTGGACGGAGGTGGGCGGCGCCTCTCCCGGCAGCGTATCGGCCAATGCCACGGAAGTGTATCAGGAAGGTTTGCAGTTTCCTTATGTGAAATTAATCGAGCAGGGGCGGGTGAACCAGGCCCTGATTGACATGATTGCGGCCAATGTGCGCTTGCCCGAAAGTACCATTGGTGACATGTGGGCCGGGGTTGCCGCCGCCCGGGTCGGCGCCCGCCGGCTGCATGAGTTGATGCGGAAGTTCGGCCGTGAAAACGTCAAGGGGGCGATGGCTGACCTTTTGGAGTATGGCGAGCGGATGACGCGGCTGGAACTGCGCAGGATCCCGGATGGGGTCTATGAAGCCGAAGACATCATCGAAAGTGACGGACTGGGCAATGGGCCGTTCACGATCAAGGTTCGGGTCATTGTGGATGGCGAGAGCGTGACGGCGGACTTCACCGGAACGGCGGCCCAGGCGCCTGGGCCGATCAATTGTTCGCTGACCAGCCTGTCCTGTGCGGTCAGGACCATTGTCAAAAGCCTGACCAACCCGGATATTCCGGCCAATGGTGGGTGCTTCCGCCCTGTGAACATCATTTGTCCGCCGGGCACAATTATTTCCGCGGAACGTCCCGCGCCGACCTCCATTTATTATGAAACGGATACGGCGGCGGCGGATTTGATGTGGAAGGCGCTGGCGCCGATTGCGCCTGACCGCCTGCCGGCCGGGCATATGCGTTCGGTGTGTGGGACGTTTCTGTCCGGCAGGCACGCCGATACAGGGGAATATTACATTTTTGGCGAACCGCTGGTGGGCGGCTGGGGCGCGGCCCATGATGCGGACGGCCAGAATGGACAGTTCTGCTGTGGTGACGGGGAAACCTATAACATTCCGGTAGAGCTCACGGAAGCCCGCTATGGCATCCAGGTAGATCAGTATGCGTTTCATAACCACCCTGGCGGGGCCGGGCAGTACCGCGGGGGCAAGGGGGTGGTCCTCGATTATCGTATGAGGGCGGATGAGGCGGCGCTCACCGTTACGTTCAGCCGGGATAGTTGTCCCCCCTGGGGCCTGAATGGCGGACAGGACGGCACCCCCAACTATGTGGAGATTTTGCGCGCCAACGGCGCCCGCGAACGCCACAGCATGGTGACGGCGCTGCCGCTGCAAAAAGATGATGTGGTGCGCCTGGTGACGGCGACCGGCGGGGGCTATGGTGATCCACGAGAGCGGGCGCCGGAAGCGATTGAGGCGGATTTGCGCAACGGCTTTATCACGCCGGAGGAAGCTCGGGAGGTCTATGGTATCGGGGACGGCTCATGAATAGGGATAATTCCGGGTTGGGCGTCGCAGAGACCGAAGATTTCGCACAAAGCCAGGTTCCGGAAGACCATACCTATTCCGGTGTCCATATTGCGCTTATTATTATTGGCGGTACCATCGGTATGGCTGTGTTCCTAATGGCGGCGCAAGTGGGAAGTGCCCTGGGAATTCACAAGGCCGCACTGGCATTCGTATCCGGCAGTCTGATTCTGGGCATTTTGGGGGCGCTCACCTCCTATGTCGGGGCAAAGTCTCGCTATTCCACTTATATGCTGGCGGAATTCGCCTTTGGACGTAAGGGCGCGCTCTGGGTCAATGCGCTGATCGCGCTGACCCTGATTGGCTGGTATGGGGTGATCAGCAATGTGTTTGGACAAGCGGCCAGTTTTGTCCTGGCTGACCTTTACGGTATCGAACTTCCGGTTTGGCTTTTCATCCTGTTGGGAAGCGCGTTGATGATCGGGGTGACATTGTCCGGTTTTCAGGGCATAGACAAACTGGCGTTATATCTGGTGCCGTTTATGGTGGCGTTTATCGGCTATGCCGCCTGGCTGTCCTGGGGCGATGTGAAATCCTGGACCCAGCCGGTAGCGAACACACCCCCCATCAGCTTTTCTTGGGCGGTATCAGCGGTGGTGGGCACCTATATTGTCGGGGTTATTATCCAGCCGGATTACAGCCGCTTTGCCCGCAATGTCACTCATGCTGTCTGGGCGGCATTTTTGGCGCTTGGGCTCACGTTTCCCCTTATATTGTTTCTGACCGCGGTACCCAGCGGCGCAACCGGAGAAAGCGATCTGATTGGCATTATGATTGCCATCGGGATCGGATTGCCGGCCTTTTTCCTGCTGCTGCTCGGGGCCTGGTCGTCCAACGTCCTCTGTCTATATTCCTCGGGACTTTCCTTATCGACCATCATCCGGCGTGTCCATTTGTGGCAGATCATTCTGGTGATCGGTCTTGTTGGCACGGGTCTTGCCCTGATGCGGGCGCAGGAATATTTCACTGATTTTCTTTTGTTCCTTGGGATTACCATCCCGCCGATCGGGGCGATTTATGTGCTGGATGTTTTGCTGTTGCGTCGACGGGGTGTGGATCCACAGGATCTTGAGCGGGAACCCTCCTATGACGTGGCGGCCTTTACTGCCTGGGGGGCAGCCACGGTGATGGGTTATCTTGCCGCTCATGAGGTGATCAGCCTTACCTATATTGCCTCAGTGGATTCCATCCTGCTGGCGGCGGTTTTATATGTGTTGCTGAAATGGCGTAAAAAAACGACCGGAGCGCCGGAAACACAAGGCAAAATAGAAGGGTAAGGGGCCATGCCGTCTTTACAGACCGATCATATAGACCCTATCACGCTGGAGATTATCCAGAATTCGCTGACCGCGATTGCGGATGAGATGTTTGCCGCCATGGCCCTGGCGGCCATGAGTTCGGTGATTTATGAGGTGCTTGATTTTGGTGTGGCCATAACCGATGCCGACGGGGAATTGGCCAGCGCCGGCGCCGGAATCCCAAGCTTTGTGGGCATGCTGGATCCTTCGGTCAAGGCCATTATCCATAAATACAAGGAGCGGGGCTTCCGGCCCGGTGATGTCTTTATTGCCAATGACCCCTTTACCGGGGGGGTAAGTCACGCCAATGACGTGGTTCTGGCGATGCCCGTTTTTCATGACGGTGAGATCATTGCCTGGACGGCAAATAAGGGGCATTGGGTGGATATTGGCGGCATGACGCCAGGTTCGCTGTCGCCGCTGGCCACTGAACTTTTTCAGGAAGGCTTGATCCTGCCGGAAATCCGGCTGTTTGATGGCGGCCGGCCGGTAGAGGCGGTTTTTGACATCATCCGCGCTAACAGCCGTTTGCCGGATCAGGCGACGGGTGACCTGTGGGCCGGCATATCGGCGCTGCGTATCGGGGCCCAGCGTCTGGAGGATTTGTGTCGCAAATACGGTCAGAAAACTGTGAGACAGGCCATCCGTCGTTATCTCGAATACGGGGAGATGGTCGCCCGTCATGGTCTTCGCAAACTTCCCAAGGGCTGTTTTGAAGCGGAAGACAAACTGGATGACGGACGGAAAATTCGGGCGGTAGTGACCATTACGGATGATGAATTTATTGTCGATTTGCGCGATAACCCGCCGCAGGATGAGGGCCCGGTAAATGCCAGTTATTACGCCACGCTGGTCAGTGCTCAGGCGGTTTTCAAGGGGGTGGCGGCCCCGGAGCGCTGGGCCAATGCCGGCAGTTTTCGCCCTCTCAAGCTGATGACAACACCGGGGACATTGTTTCATGCCGAACGTCCCGCGGCCGTCGGCTTGTATTACGAAAACAAGATTCGCTCTGCCGATCTGATCTGCAAGGCGTTGGCGCCGCATATGCCCGATCGTATGCCTGCCGGACATTTTGCCTCCATCTGTGCAACCCTTATCCGCAGTCGGGATGCCGAGGGACGGGAGCACACCTTCATCGAACCGGAAATCGGCGGCTGGGGCGCGGGTGCCAGCAAGGATGGTGAAAATGCCCAGTTTTCCGCCTCGCATGGCGATACCTTTACCTGCCCGGTAGAAGTAAATGAGGCGCGGAACGGCATAACGGTGGAGCGGCTGGCATTGAATGATGAACCGGCAGGGCCCGGACGCTACCGGGGCGGCAAGGGGATCGACCTGCGGTATAAGATTCTCGGGGAAAGGGCGTGGCTTACTGCGGGATATACCCGCACGCGTATTCCGCCCTGGGGCGTAAAAGGCGGGGGAGAGGGGTCTCTGAACCGGCTGGAAATTCTCCATGCGGATGGAACGACGGAATGTTTGGATCACGCCAGTAATCGGCCGCTTGAACAAGGGGACATTGTGCGCATTGTCACGGGCAATGGTGGGGGCTTTGGGGATCCGCGCACCCGCCCGGCGTCGGAAGTACTGGCGGACCTGAAAAACGGTTATATCACCCGCCGTGAGGCTATAGATCTGTACGGGTTGGACAGCACGCTGCTTGATCAGGAGGGGAAAACAGGATGAAATCGAAAGCGGGTACAGCGGATATGGCCGGGGCTGTCGGGGCAACGGACGATATTGAACCTTATCCCCGCCCGGCCTATGCGTGGTATGTGGTTGTGATCCTGATGCTGGCTTATATCCTGTCCTATGTGGACCGGACTATCCTGACCCTTTTGGTGGAGCCCATCAAACGGGACATCGGCCTGTCAGATACGGAAGTCAGCCTTCTGCACGGCATTGCTTTTGCCTTGTTCTATACCTTAATGGGATTTCCCATCGGCCGTTTTGCGGATCGTCATCACCGGGTGCGTATCATCGCGGCGGGGGTGATGATCTGGAGCCTCATGACTGCGGCCTGTGGCCTGGCAAAGTCTTTCTGGAGCCTGTTTCTGGCCCGGGTTGGGGTCGGATTTGGCGAAGCGGCGCTTAATCCTTCGGCCTATTCCCTGATTGCCGATTATTTTCCGCCGCACTTAATTTCGCGCGCCACCAGCACCTATGTGATGGGGACCTATTTGGGATTTGGCATTGCCTATATTGTCGGCGGCACAGTTGTTGGGGCAGTGAGCAACATGCCGGATCTTGAGCTGCCTGTCCTGGGGCATATTTTTTCCTGGCAGGTTGCCTTTTTTTATGTGGCAGCGCCGGGATTGTTCCTGCTGTTGTTGTTTTTGACCATTCGCGAACCGTTGCGCCGCGGCCGGTTGTACCGGGAAACCGGCGTCCACCAAGGAGCCACATTGAGCGAATTTGTGGCCTTCCTGAAAACCAACGGGCGGACTTTCCTGGCCCATTCCCTGGGGTTTGGCGGCATGGCGTTGCTGGTTAATGGCATGGCATTGTGGACGCCAACGTTCCTGTTTCGCACCTACGGCTGGAACATGGCAGAGGCAGGGGTCGCCTATGGGGTCTTATTGCTGATATTTGGCGGGAGCGGCGTTTATCTTGGCGGTTGGCTTGCCGATTGGTTCGATCGGAACGGGCGTTGCGGCGGGCCGTTCAAATCTGCCCTGCTGTTTTCCGCCGGGGCTGTCCTTCCGGCGGCTGCTTATCCCCTTATGCCTACGGCCGCCGGGGCACTGGTTCTGATGGCGCCGATGATCTTGTGTTCCAGTGCCCCCTGGGGGGTGGCGGTTTCAGCATTGCAGCAAATTTCCCCCAATGAACTGCGCGGGCAGGTGGGGGCCGTTTATCTTTTTACCGTTAATCTTATTGGTATTGGCCTGGGGCCGACGCTAATTGCCCTTATCACGGATTATTATTTTGCTGACCCTCTGGACCTCCGATATTCCATGGCCCTTGTCGCCGGGGGAGCCGCGATTACGGCGACCTTTCTTCTCAAATGGGGAAGCCGGCATTTCGGGAACAGCCTTGAGCGGGCGAAGGCCTGGCAAGGCTGAACCATATCGCCGGATAAATTTCTGAATAAAATCTGACCGAATAAAAATCTGGGGAGTCTGACGAATGACCACTGCGTTACTGGAACAGTCTGTCAATCTCTATTTCATCCTGGCCATTGGCTATAATGTCCTCAGTCTGATTCTGAATGACCTCAGAGGGCGCACGCTGGCGCCTACCGAACCGGTTCAGGCCATTGTCATGATGACCGTTCTTTATGTGGTCTATACCGCTCAGGAGGGTCTGGGCGAGATGGCCTGGGGGGTGCTGATTATCGTATTTCTGCTATTGATCCTGCGGTTCGGGATATATCGCCACGCCGTGGGGTATAATGACCAAGACTATGCGTCGCGTACCGCTTGGGCGGCGGCCATCGTTATTAATATTTTCGGGGTAATTGTCCTTTCCCTTACGCTTTTCAGGTCAGTTTCCGGGGAAATTGTTTAAGGCTGCAGAGGTATGGGGACCGTGACACTTCATTGACGCTAAAGATGTAATCTGATACCGTTTTTCTGCCTTGTTACAGATCACCTCTCATGTTGAAGGAGGGGCAAAAATCAGGGGGCTTTAAGTACGAGGGAGACTTTCATCGGACAATGAGCAGGCTGTATCAGATAGGTGATCTCCCTGCCGAGGAAAAGGCGGAGCTCTGGAACCGGTCCATTGTGGAGGTTTGTGGAAATTTCCAAACCATCATGAAAGACTGGTCAAATTTTCGCGGCGGCATTGAGGTACGCAATGCCGGCGGCTTTGATGTGGCCCATATTGCGCTTAATGCGGAGATTGTGCGTCGGTCGCAAAAACAAATTGCTGAAAGCAACGACAAATTTTGTTTCCTGATCATGCAGATGGAAGGCCGGGCCCTCATGCGTCAGAACGGAAATGAGGCGTTTATGGAACCCGGTGACATGGTGCTGATCGATTCCGGCATGCCGTCGGAATTTCGTTATGACGGGTTCATGCGACAATTGTCACTTCATATCCCCCGGGAAACGCTGGAAGCCTGCCTGCCGGAATGTCACATTCCTGAGGCCCAGACCATTCCCGGGCGTCGCGGGATCGGCGCAGTGACCAGCCGTTTTTTACATTCCATTTATGACGAAGCGGAAACGATCACTGACAGTTATTTCGGGTCCGTGCGGGAGGTGCTTCTTAATCTGTTAAGCTCGACCCTGAGAAATGAAGACGCGGATGTGGCCGAGGCCCAGAAGATCCCCTTTAAAGGCATTCAATTACGCCAGATTCAAAAACATATTGAACAATATCTGACCGACCCGGAACTCTCGCCAGCCATGATTGCCGGGCTTTGCGGCATTTCCACCCGCCATCTGCACAGGCTGTTTCAGACCAACGGCACGTCATTCGGGGAATGGGTGCGCCGCCGGCGTTTGGAAGAGGCTCGGCGTTATCTTCTAGACAGCCGGTTTGATCATTACAGCATCATCCGGGTGGCATTTCACTGGGGGTTTAATGATGCGGCGCATTTCAGCCGGGCCTTTAAAAAGGAATTTGGTCTTTCACCGCGGGAGTACCGCTTGTCCATGCGTGAGCGGAAAGATCTAAACTAGGTGGTGATGGTGCCGAGGTAGCGTAATTGTCGTCACTATATAACAATATTTGAGGCGCGCTCAGACAAGAGTCACCGGAACAGTTCATTTATTATTTATCCTACACCCATAATAAATAACCATAAATCCAGACTAAAATTCAGGAGAGGAATATGCGGAGCAAAAATCAAAAGAATTTCCGAAAAACGCTGAGAGAGACAACCTGCCTGATGGGCGGGCTATTTGTGTTTTCCGCTTTTGCGGCAGAAACTGTCATGGCCCAGACGATTCTCGATGAAATCGTTGTGACGGCTCAGAAACGTGCGGAAAATCTTCAGGACGTACCGGTTTCGGTCACAGCCTTTTCCGGCGAGGCCCTGAAAGATTTGGGCTTTGAAGACAGTACCAGCCTGGCATCCCAGGTTCCCAACTTCACTTTCGGAACGCCGGTTGGGGAAGGCAATAATCCGGGCTTTACCCTGCGTGGGGTGGGGCTGAATGATTTCGGGGACGGAAACGAAGCGCCGATTGCCATGTATGTGGACGAGGTCTATATCGGGACCTTGGCCGGGCAGACAATCCAGCTTTTTGATATGGAGCGGATCGAGGTGCTGCGTGGCCCGCAGGGCACGCTCTATGGCCGTAACGCCACTGGCGGGCTGGTGCACTTCATCACCGCCAAACCGACCGAGGAATTGCAGGGGTATGCGGATCTGACCATTGCAGAACACGGTCAGATCAGGATGGAAGCCGCTGCCAGTGGTGCGCTGCATGAAAAAGTCAGAGCCCGTATTTCAGGCGTGCGTCATGTGGATAACGGGTTTGTCACCAACCGTCTGAACAGCGATCACGATGCCAACAATACTGATTATTACGCCGGTCGCTTGCAGCTTGAGTTCCTGCCGACGGAGCAGCTGAGCCTGTTGCTGAACGGTCATTTCGGCAAGGTGGACCAGAATGCTGCGGATTATGACCATGTCGGGCTTCTGGATGAGAATTTCGAAATGTGCGCCATGGACGCGATTCTGGCGGATCAGTGTCAGGATGTGACCGGGTATCGGGATGCGGACGGCGACATTTATACCGGATCCTATGGCCGCCAGAGTTTCCTGAGAGTGGATACCTACGGTTTTTCCGGCAAGCTTGAATATGCCGGGGAAGAGGTTGAGGTGGTATCGGTCACCGCTTATGAAAATGTGGACAAGTTGCACCAGGAAGATACTGATATGGGGCCAAGCAATTATCTTGAGCCCACATTTGGCGTTGAGTCTGAACAGTTCAGTCAGGAGGTACGTGTCTCCGGCAGCACCGATCAGTTTAAATGGGTCATTGGCGGTTATTATTACACCGACAGCAAAGACGGTCAGGCCGATCTTCTGGTGAATAATGCCCTGGATCAGTTCCTGGTGGATGTAGGTGCTGCGCCGCCTGCGGATGTCGTACCGGTGCTGCTGGACTATAAAGGGGTCTACAGCATTGATACGGACAGCTATGCCATCTTCGGGCAGCTGGATTATGACTTCAGCGAAAAGCTCGCCGGGACCTTGGGGCTGCGTTATACGGATGAAAGCAAGGAATTCTTCTTCAACAGCGTGATCGACGGTGGTCCGGGACCAAGCACCGATGCCACAACCGGTGATGACAAAACCGACTATAGTGCTGTTTCCGGCAAGGTCGGTTTGACCTACCGGCCCAGTGAAGATCTGATGATTTTCGCCAATGCGGCCCGTGGCTTCAAGAGCGGGGGGTATAACGGTACCTTCCTGTTCGATCTGGAAGGCCTGCGTCCCTATAACAAGGAAACCCTGACCAGTTACGAACTGGGTTTCAAGTCCACATTCGCCGATGGGGCGGTGCGCTTCAACGCTACGGCCTTTTTCTATGACTATGAAGACATGCAGGCCCTGTTGAACGTGGTTTTTGAAGGCGGCGGTGGCGCGACCTCCGTATTGCTGAACCTGGATCAGGTGGATGTATACGGGGTCGAGGCAGAACTGATTGCCCAGCCATTTGAAGGGTTTGAGGTGGTTCTGGGAGCCGGTCTGATTGATTCCGAGATCAAGGAAGCTCCGGCCGGCAATGAAGCCTTTATCGGTAACGAACTGGCCTTTGCCCCCAACTTCAATGCCAATGGCGTATTCCGTTATTTCCACACCATTGGCACTGGCGGTACGATGAACTACCAGGTTGATTTCACCTACACTGGCGATCAGTGGTATTCTATTGATAATGACCCGCTGTTGAGCCAGGACGGTTATGCCTTGGTCAATGCCCGGATCAGCTATACATCCGCTGATGATATGTGGCAGGTGGCTGCCTTTGTGAACAATCTGTTCGACAAGGAATACACCACATATAAATTCCCGTTCTTTGAGGATGGTTTCTATCAGCAGATGATCGGTCATCCGCAGTGGTTCGGTGCTCAGTTCAGCATTCGCTTTAACTGAGGACAGGGCAGGCGACATACATAAACAGCAGGTCGCCCGCAATGGGCGGCCTGCATAACCATACGTAACGGCTAACAGGATAGGGCTTCATTATGGTGCGATCCGCAGGTTTGCTTCTTTCGGTTATTGGTACTCTGGCTCTTATGGGTTGTGGTGAAAAACAGGAAACGTCGCGGCCCATCTCCAATCTGACTCAGGCGGAACTGGAGGCCGGACACGAATTGCTGGTCAATAACTGCTCCGGCTGTCATGTGGAAAGGGCGGACGGCACGCTCTCGCGGATCAGCGAGGTTCGCAAGACACCGGAAGGCTGGGACATGAATATTGCCCGTATGATGATTTTCCACGGCGCCTATTTCGAACCCGAAGACCGTCGGGCAATGGTGAAGTTCCTATCGGATACGCAAGGCCTGGCTCCTTCGGAAACAACGGCGCACCGGGCCATACTGGAACGCCAACATAACGTGATCGAACAGAATGACGATCAGAACATGATGGACATGTGTGCCCGTTGCCATACCTATGCCCGCGTGGCGTTGCAACGGCGGGATGCGGAGGAATGGCGCAAACTGGTGCATATGCATCTGGGACAATGGGCGTCTATCGAATATCAGATGCTGGCCCGTCATCGTGACTGGCGCGATGATGCGCTGGGCCCCATTGCCGATCAGCTGGGGCAGATGTATCCCTTGCAAACGGCAGCCTGGACGGAATGGAAAAATACACCCTGGCCGGATTATGCCGGCGAATGGCGCCTGGTGGGTCACTGGCCCGGCAAGGGGGGCCTTGAGGGCATGATGACGATAAAAGCCTTGGGCGATGACCGGTACGAGGCGCTTTATACTATGCGTCTATCCGGCGGTGAAGCCCTTGAAGGTACTGCTAAATCCACGGTGCACACCGGTTATGAGTGGCGCGGCAGTGGTACGCTTGGAGGAGATAAGGTTCGGCAGGTTCTGGCCGCCACCCCCGATGGGAAGATGCTCAAGGGGCGACTCTTTTTGGATCAATACAAGGAAATCGGCGCCCATGTGACGGCTGTGCGCCTGGAAGGGACCGGCAGCAGAATTTTGTCCACGATCCCCGCGGCGCTTAAAATCGGTGAAGAGGCCACGTTGACCATTAATGGGGTAGGGCTCAGTGGCGATCTGGTCATTCCAGGGGTGGAAACCGAAATCCTTGAACGCAGCGCAACCCGCTTGGTGGTCAAGGCGCGGGCCACAGGAAATGCGGGCAAAGCGGAGATGTCCATCGGAGAGGCCCGCGGGCAGATTGTGCTGTATGATCGGGTGGATTATATCAAGGTGACCCCAGACTACGGGATTTCCCGGGTCGGCGATAACGGGGGACCGATCCCCAAGGTTCATGCCCAGTTCGAGGCCATCGGGTATCATAATGGCCCCGACGGTAAGCCGGAAACCGCCGATGACATCCGCCTGGGGGTAATGAAAGCCCGCTGGCATGCCGAACCCTACAATGAAATCGCGCGGGAAATGGAAGATGTGAAATATGCCGGTGAACTGCGTCAGAACGGCCTGTTCGTTCCGGCCGGCGCCGGACCAAATCCGGAGCGGAAATATGGCACCAACAATGCTGGGGATCTGGCGATTGTGGCGACGGTTAAAGACGGGGAGCGGGAACTCAGTGCCCGGGCGCATCTGATTGCGACGGTGCAGCGCTGGAACACGCCCCCCATTCTTTGAATTCCCGATCTTTGGCCCGATTTTTGAGCGAGGAGACCAACAGATGACACGCTTAAAACCCTTGAACAAAAAAGCCGCCCGCTACCTTGAGGCGCGGGCGGACGGCACCGCTGAGGAAGTGGTGGCCATGCAGAGTGTGGCCGGCTGTACCACCTCCCTTGATCCGGGCTGGGAAGTGGATCCGTTTGGCAGCGTGGCATCCTTGTGCCAACCGATGGAGGCGGATCTTTACGGCTGTTCTGACCCTTGCTGGTGGCCGGCGGCAGTGCCGGATACCGTCAATACCTATCCGGATTGGTCCGAACTGACCGATACCCGCAAGAACTGGCGTCAGCTTCAGGCTGTCTTCCCCGAAGAGTAAAAGCCGAAGAATGAGGAGAGACTCTGTGAAAAAAATACTTTTCTTGATGGGGGTGCTTGCCTTCGGCATGACTGACCTGGCCTTGGCCAAGGAATATCTTCTGGTGGGGGCACGTCCGGACAAGCTGTTTCTGGTGGATATGGAAGCCCGCAAAGTGGCCCGAAGCTACACCATCCCCGACAGCACAGCGCCACAGGCCATTGTGCCTTCGCCGGATGGTAAGGTGGCCTATCTACAAACCAATTCCATGGGGTCCATTGTTGGCATCGACCTGGACAACGGCGAGGTGGTGTTCCGGGCCGACCTGGCGACAGAGGATAACGAACGGGTCTGGAATTACGGGGTTGAAATCAGCCCCGATGGCAAGGAACTCTATACCTATGACATTCCCACCATTTTGCACCCGGATCGTTATGAAAGCGCAGAGACGCGGCTGAGTGTCTGGCGCACGGATGCAGGACTTGACGCCAAACCCATCCGCCAGTTTCCCATGCCCCGCCGCATTCATCTTTTGGCGGCTGCGCAAAGCGGGGCATTGTATGCTATGGGCTGGGATTTCTACAAAATTGACGTCCAGACCGGCGCCTATGAAGTGGCCTTTCCCCTGCGCCACTGGACCCGGGAAAATACGACACAGCCCGATGCGCTGGCCTTCTGGCAAACCTGGGATAATAATGGGGTTTTATCCACGCCGCTGTTTTTTGAGCGCACCGACCGGGCGGTGGATGATATTGAACGGTATCGGGCGGCGATCCTGGCGCTTGACCTGAAAACCGAAGAGTTCAATCTGTATGATTTTCAGGGCGCAGCAGAAGTGTTGTTCACCTCTGTTTTGCACCCCAACAGGAAAAAAGCCTATGCCGTTTATAACACGTTGCTGAAAATTGATCTGGAAACGCCACGGACGGAAAAACGTATCGACGTGGACCACAGCTATTATCAGGTGGAAATCTCCCATGACGGCAGCGAGGTTTATATCGGCGGTACAGCCTGTGACATTGCTATTTACGACAGCGATACACTGGCCCGCAAAGGCGAGGTGATCCTGCCGGATTGTGCCGATATGGGGGCCAGTGTGATGCGAATGGTTGACCGGTAAATTTGATAGGGCGCGCGCGATGACGGTACGCCCTCACCGTCATTGCGCGGCGCGCCGGCGACCAAGCAATCCATGTTTCTGTGGCGATGACGCATGCTCTCCTGAATGAAAATCTAAAAACAGGATAGAGGATGCGGTCGTCAAGGTGTTGGTGGTCAAAACTTATGTGGCGGGATTTTGTGGAGGGCGGCTGAAAACCACATCTTCCGGGCGTAGCAGGCTGCCGCATTCGGAACAGGTGACATGTGGGCGCATATCCTGCCCACAGCTAATATGGATCAGGATATGGGGGGCGCCTTTTTCATCGGCGAGCCATTTGTCCCCCCACATCATCATGCCCACGGCTATGGGGAATATATCGCGTCCTTTGTCGGTCAGGCGGTATTCATAGCGGGGCGGTTTATCGGAATAGAGAACTTTCTCAAAAATGCCGCAGTCCACCAGACTGGTCAGCCGGTTTGACAGAATATTGGGGGCGATTTTCAGTTCATTAAGAATGTCATCAAAACGTTTCAGGCCGAAATAGGCCGCCGCCAGCGCCATATTGCTCCATCGGTCGCCGATGATGTCCACGGCCTGTTCAAAAATATAACTGTCTGTGTCGTGATTGGTTTTCAGCCGGGAACGGCGCTGAAAACGGGGCGGCATTTTTACGTCATAACCCGCGCCGGGGCCGTTGCGATAGGTGGTGTTGCGGATGTGCACCTCACCCTCGCACTGATTACAGGTGGTTACGGGATGAAAGGCTTTGCCGCAGCTCTTGTGTACCAGCATTTCTGGCAGGCGCTGGCTCTGTTTCATCCATTTGCGTTCCCATTCCCACATCAAAAGTGATAGCGGGTAAAGGTCCTTGCCCATTTCCGTGAGCTGGTATTCATACCGTTTGGGCCGCTCCTGATAGAGGACCTTTTTGAAACAGCCGGCTTTGAGGAGTTTGTTCAGCCGGTTGGTGAGCAGGCTTTTGGCCATGCCGTTGCGCCGTTGCCAGTCTTGGAAACGTTTAATGCCCAGAAATGCATCCCTGAGAATGACCAGGGTCCACTTGTCTCCGATGAGATTAAGCGTGCGGGTGACGGAACTGGCTCTAATGCGATCTGATACAGACATAACATCCAGAAACATAACCGCTTCCACAAAATAATCAATTGTCGCTTGCTTAAATGATCCTTTTTAGTTAGTCTTTTTATGAAAGTTATAAAAATCATAATTTCCTCGTTCACCAAACTGTTCTTATCAGGGAGTATTCAGATGGCCATTCCGCCTGAGATAAAAGACAACCTTCGTTTGCCCCTCATTGCTGCACCAATGTTTCTGGTTTCCGGCCCCGAAATGGTTATTGCGGCCTGCAAAGCGGGTATTGTGGGGGCGTTCCCCACGCCAAACGCCCGCACGGTCGATGCCCTTGACGACTGGATGCGTGCGATTACCACGGAACTGGCGGCGGCGCGGGCGGCTGACCCTGATCGCAAGATTGGCCCCTGGGCCGCTAATTTGGTGGTTCATTCCTCCAATGACCGGCTTCCGGCGGATATGGAGCTGGTGATGAAATATCGCCCGCCAATCGTGATTACGGCGCTGGGCAGCCCAGCGGCTGTGGTCGAGGCAGTGCAGTCCTATGGCGGCAAGGTGTTTGCCGATGTCAACAGCGTGGCCTTTGCCCGCAAGGCGGCAGCCACCGGCGTGGATGGCCTGGTTCTGGTGTGTTCCGGGGCTGGCGGCCATACCGGACAGATGGCGGCTTTTGCCTTTGTGGCGGCGGTGCGCGAATTTTTTGATGGCATGATCGTGCTTGCCGGCAGCATCTGTGATGGTGGGGCCATTCGTGCGACCGAGGTGCTGGGCGCTGATTTTGCTTATATGGGCACCAAATTCATTGCCGCGAAAGAAAGTCTGGCACAGGAAGAGTATCGACAGATGCTGGTGAACAGCACATATGAGGATATTGTTTGCACCAATGCCTTTACGGGGGCGTGGGCGAATATGCTCAAACCCAGCATTCGGCAGGCAGGGCTTGATCCTGACAATCTTAAACCCAAAGACAAGATCGACTTTACGGACCCGCAAAGCGAAAGCAAGGCGTGGAAAAATATCTGGTCGGCGGGGCACGGGATCAATACGGTGAAAAAGGTCGAGCCGCTGGGGGAAATGGTGGAGCGCTTGTATCAGGAATACAGGGAAGCCAGCCGAAAACCCGCCTTTTGATCCTTTATTTTATTTATAATGACAAAAAACCAGAATTATCAGGGAAGAGCATGATTGTCTGTGATGAACAACAGATCCGGGAGTATACGGACCGGGGATGGTGGGGGCAGGAGTGTCTGCATGATCTTTTTGAGCGCAATGTAGCGGCGGTACCGAACCGGGTAGCGGCGATAGACCCGTTGAACAGGGCGGACTTTACCGATGGTGCCCCAAAACGGCATACCTATCGGGAACTGAAGGAGCGAGTCGATCAGTTTGCCCGTCTCATGGTGCATCTGGGCCTCAAAAAGGATGATATCCTGCTGATCCAGATGCCCAATGTCATGGAATATTTTTACATCTATCTCGCAGCCTCCCGGCTTGGCATTATTGTCAGTCCCGTGCCCATGCAGTACCGGGACCGGGAGCTGGCACAGATTGCCCGTATTCTTGAACCTGCCGCGATTGTCACCACCAATAATTTCAAGGGGGGCAATCATGCGGAAGGGGCGCTTCTGGGAGCGGCCTATATGGAAGAACACGGCCTGGCTCGTCCGATGGTGCTGTCCTGGGGGGACAAGACACCAGACGGAGCTATCAGTCTTGACGAATTGATGGAGCAGGAGTTGCCGGAGGGAACCCTGCGGTCTTATCTCGAAACCATTACCGTGACGGCCAATGATGTGTTTACCATCTGCTGGACTTCCGGGACGGAAGGCAAACCCAAGGGGATTCCCCGAACCCATAATCACTGGATCGCCATCAGCTATGGGACCTTTGATGGCAGCCATATCCAGGAAGGTGACATTCTGCTGAACCCGTTTCCCATGATCAACATGGCCAGTATTGGCGGCCTGTTCATGAGTTGGCTTCATTCGAAGGGGACCCTGGTTCTGCATCATCCGCTGGATCTGCCCACCTTTCTGCGCCAGATCGCCACAGAAAAAGTCACCTTTACTCTGGTGCCGCCGGCGTTGCTGAATATGTTGCTGAAGGATGAAGCGCTTATGTCCAGGGTGGATATCGGGTCCATCCGCGCCATCGGGTCCGGTTCGGCGCCGCTCGATGAGTGGATGGTGAAAGGCTATCTGGAAAAATATGGCATCCAGATCATCAATCATTTCGGCTCCAACGAAGGTGTTTCATTGATCAGTGGGGCGGAGGACGTGCCCGATCCGGAAAGGCGGGCGCGGTATTTTCCCCGTTTCGGGGTTAAGGGATACGCTTGGGCGAACCGGGTGGCGGAGCGTCTTGTGACCCGGATCGTGGATCCGGAAACCGGGGAAGAAATTACGACTCCCCGCCGCCCCGGAGAACTACAGATTAAAGGGGCCGGGGTGTTTGCGGGATATTTCAAGGCGCCGGAACAGACCCGGCAAGCCTTCACCGATGATGGGTATTTCAAAACCGGCGATATGTTTCAGATTGCCGGTGACGGGGAAGAGGAAGCCTTTTACCAGTTTGTCGGCCGGTGCAAGGACATCATCATTCGCGGTGGCATGAATATCGCCCCGGCGGAGCTGGATGACCTGCTAAACAGTCATGCCGATATCGAAGAGGCCGCCGTGGCTGGCTATCCCGATGATGTGCTCGGGGAACGGATTGCTGCTTTTGTGGTGCCGCGTGCGGGCGTGGAGTTGTCGCTCGAAGACATTGTCGAGTTTTTAAAAGGCAAACATATCGCCAGTTTTAAGCTGCCGGAAAAACTGGTGCTTGTTAAGGAACTGCCCCGTAATCCGCTGGGTAAGGTGATCCGGCGGGACCTGCTTCAGTATTTAGAAGGATCGAAACATGTCTGAGTCCATTGAATTTTATTTTGATTTTTCGTCAAGTTATTCTTATGTGGCGCATCGAAAAATTGAAGACCTGGCCGGGGAGTTAGGACTCTCGCTTCATTGGAAACCCATTTCTCTGGGGGCGATTTTTACCGCGTTGGAGCACAGACTGCCCAAGATGGGGTCCGCGAAACAGAAATATATCTGGCATGACGTGGAACGCTCGGCAGCGGAACAGGGCCTGCCTTATGTCTGGCCTGATCCGTTTCCCATGAACAGCATTCCGGCCATGCGCGGATTCTATTTTCTGCAGGATCAGGACCCGGCTTTGGCCAAAACTTATGCCAGAGCCGTTTTCGCAGCGGCCTTTGGTGAAGGGCGGGACATCGCCCGCCCGGATATATTGATCGGCATTGTTGAACGGCTGGGTTTTGACCCTGAAAGCTTCAAGGCCGGTATCTCATCCGAAGATATCAAAACCCGCCTGAAAGCCGAAACAGCGGCGGCGCAGGAAAAGGGCATCTTCGGAGCCCCGACTTTTCTATGCAGAGGGGAAATGTTCTGGGGCGCGGACCGGTTAGCGTCCCTTGAGGCTTTCATTCGGAAAACAGGGGATAAGAGATGAGTGAGCGGGTGTACATTCTGGGCGGTGTGCAGACGGATTTCGCCCGCAACTGGGCGCGCGAAGGCGTTGATCTTCTTGAGGTGTTTTCTGACACCCTGAATCAGGGGCTAGAAGAGGTCGGGCTCGAATATATGGATCTTGAAACCGGCCATGTGGGAAATTTTGTCGGGGATCTGTTTAATGGACAGGGCATTCTCGGCGGATTTTTCGGCATGGTGGATCCGTCGCTTGCGGGATTGCCGACGGCGCGGCACGAGGCGGCCTGTGCTTCGGGCTCCATTGCGCTTCTGGCGGCGGCGGCAGAAATCGAAGCGGGGCGTTATGGCCTGGCCTGTGTATTGGGCATTGAACAGATGCGTAATGTGCCGGGCGAGCAGGCGGCTCAATATCTGGGCGCGGCGACCTGGGCCGGTCATGAATGTCAAGATGTGAAATATCCCTGGCCGCATATGTTTGGCAAGCTGGGGGATGAATATGATCGACGTTATGGCCTGAAACATGAACATCTGGCGGCTATTGCCCGGATCAATTTTGACAACGCCAAAAACAATCCCCATGCCCAGACCCGCCACTGGCAGTTTTCCGACATCAATTTTACCGAGGATGACGAAGCCAACCCGGTGATTGACGGGCGCATCCGCAAGCAGGACTGCGGACAAGTCACCGATGGGGCGGCCGTGGTGTTTCTGGCCTCTGCCGCACGAGCCCGTGAATATGCTCAGGCCCGGAATATTCCGTTTGAAAGCCTGCCCTATATCCGGGGCTGGGGGCATCGCTCCGCCCCCATCGAATATGACCGCAAGATCGCGCAAAGCAGGGATGCAGATTATGTCTTCCCCCATGTGCGCGGCACCATCACTGATGCCTATGAACGTGCGGGCCTTTCTGGTGTCGGGGAAATCGACGTGGTAGAAACCCATGACTGTTTCACCACAACGGAATATATGGCCATTGATCATTTGGGCATTACTGCCCCGGGGGAAAGCTGGAAAGCCATTGAAGAGGGACGAATTGCCATGAGCGGCGATATTCCCATCAATCCCAGCGGCGGTTTGATCGGCTGTGGCCATCCTGTGGGCGCCACTGGCGTGCGGATGATGCTGGACGGGTGGAAGCAGCTTATGGAAAAAGCCGGTGATTATCAGATCACTGGAGCAAAAACGGTGCAGACCCTCAATATCGGCGGTAGCGGCACCACCGCGGTCAGTTTTATTTTGTCAAAGGATTAAGAACGATGGAAGCTTTTATTGTTGATGCGCTCAGAAGTCCGCGCGGCGCCGCGCGCGAATGGGGTGGCCTGGCCAGTATCAAACCGGTGGAACTGTTGGCACAGCTTTATCAGGCGCTGGAGGCGCGTAATGATCTGGACCCGTCGGAGGTGGAGGATATTATCCTGGGCTGTGTGACCCAAAGCGGGGATCAGGGGGGGAATATTGCCAAGATCTCTGCCCTTTATGCGGGCTGGAGCGAACAAACCTCGGGCCATACGGTGAACCGCTTCTGTACCTCAGGACTGACGGCCTGCAATACTGCCGCCATGAAAATCATGAGCGGTATGGAGGATCTGGTGATCGGGGGCGGTGTGGAAAGCATGTCCCGCTGCCCCATGTTTTCCGACGGGGGGCCGTGGTATTCAGACAAGGAGGTGATGAAGAAGACCCGCTTCATCCATATGGGCATTTCCGGCGATCTGGTGGCGACACTGGAAGGATTTGAGCGCACAGATGTGGATGCCTATGCCCTACGTTCCCAGCAACGGGCCGCCCGGGCGCGAGCCGAGGGATATTTTGAGCGGTCGATTATTCCGATCCGGGATAATGAGGGCAATGTGGCGCTGGTCCAGGATCAGATTATCCGGGAGGATGCGTCGATGGAAAAGCTAGCGGCGCTGGAGCCCAGCTTTGCCGAATTGGGACAAAAGGGTCTGGATGCCATCGCCCTTAGCCAGTATCCCGAGCTGGAAGCGATCAACCATGTCCATCATCCTGGCAATTCACCGGGCATGGTTGACGGGGCTGCGCTGGTCCTTTTTGCCTCGGACCAACAGATACGGGCACAGGGGCTTACGCCGCGGGCACGGGTGGTGGCCTTTGCCAATGCCAGTGTGGAACCGGTGGTGATGCTCACCGCTGGGCAAAAGGCGGCACAAAAGGCGCTGGATAAAGCCGGGCTCAGGCCGGAGGACATTGATCTTTATGAGGTCAATGAAGGGTTTGCTGCCGTGGCCCTGAAGTTCGAGAAAGATTTTAATCTGGCTCCGGAGAAAATGAACGTCAATGGCGGCGCCATTGCCATGGGGCATCCGATGGGCGCTAGTGGGGCGATCCTTCTGGGTACCTTGCTGGATGAGCTGGAACGACAAAACCTGAAACGGGGGCTGGTCTCCCTGTGCGGCGGAGCTGGCGTTGGCGAAGCCATGATTATTGAGCGCTGTTAGAGTGAATTGCGGCAACCTATGCACAATTCACTCTAAAGGGATCGGATTATCCTGCCGACTGCATAAAATCATGAATTTCACTTTCAAGGAGCTGGGAGGTTGACGTGAGCGTACTGACGGCAGCGTTCAGGTCTTGGGCATTGGCGCCGGTCTGACTGGCCAGTGCCGAGACCTCCTTGATCAGCGCCAGCATTTCATCGGTGATTGTTGCAGCCATCTGGGCACTTTTGCTGATTTCCCGGGTGGCAGCGGTTTGTTGGGAAATGGCGCTGGCAATGCTCTGGGTTGTTTCGTCGATATCGTTGATTTTATTGCCGATATTGGTAATAGCGTTGACCGTCAGGCCGGTCACGTCCTGAATGCCGGAAATCTGATTGGCGATTTCCTCTGTGGCTTCGGCGGTTTTCTGGGCCAGGTTTTTCACTTCACTGGCGACCACGGCGAACCCCTTGCCGGCTTCTCCCGCCCGTGCCGCCTCGATGGTGGCATTGAGCGCCAACAGGTGGGTCTGGTTGGCGATTTCCGTAATAATGTTCAGAACATTACCGATTTGTGTGGCGGCGGCATCCAGTTCCTGCACGGAATCGATGGTCTGTTTCACATCGGCGACGGTTTCCTGTACGGCCTTGCTGGAACGGTCGATTTGACTGCTGATTTCCGAAATGGATCCGGTCATTTCTTCCGCGGCGCTGGCCACTGTATTGACGTTGACCATTGTGGTATTGGCGGCCTCTACAGCCTTCTCCAGGGACTTCTTGGTCTTGGCCGCGCTTTGATACATGGTGTCAGTTTTCGGGGCCATTTCCGATGTGCTTTGAATGACGGCCTTGACATTGCCAATGAATTTTTCGGTGAGCGCCTTGAAATTTGCGTTTTGTTCGCTGATGGTCTGCAATACGCTGTTGATGTTATTGGCTTGCCGTCGGAACTCTCCCTGAAGTCCTTCACGCAGAATACGGCGGAAATATTTTTTGTCCCGCACGGCAATGAGCGAGGCCCCGGCCTCGCGCATAAAGGCGTCAACAACATCAAGCATATGATTCAGCCTGAGAAAAAATTGCCCGGCGGAACCGGACAGACTGCGGTTTGTAATCCGGGCTTCCATATTGCCCAAGGCAATCTGTTCACAGACCGCGGCGGCGTCTTCAAATTCGGAACGTCCGGTTTCAGAGGGAGATGACCGCTCGGCCAAACGCTGGATGGCGGTGGCGGCTTCGGTAAGCAAAGGATGATCCGGCAGGTCCGCACTTGCCGGTGAGGAGGCATGTTCCGGCCTTTGAGTGAGGGCTTGGCAATAGTTGATCAGTTTTTTGATGTCTTCGGCGGATATGTGATCCCCGCTTTCAGGAAGGGCGGGGCGGTGTGTGCGAAAAAGACTCATTTATACTCTCCCTTTGTGTCTGCCTCTTTCTTTTTTGCGACTGTGGCGCTAATTCGGCCGATTTATCTCTATGGTTCTTCACATCTATGATGGCGGCGTAACATTCGCGATCAGGTCAAGGAAAAGATGAACTCATCATAGGCAAGTTTTTTTTGCGACAGGAGGTTATCAAGATGCGCCCTGGCCTTGAGGATGGCCTCTTTGGGAGTGGTGGCGCGGCTTTCAATCTGTCGCAGCTCTGCGTAAATGCCTTCCATAATCGCCACATTTTCCCTGTTCGGACATCGGCGGTTCGAATGATAGCCGACGGGGGTGCCCTGAAGATCGTAACTTGGCGCCATATGTGCCAGGACCCAGTAATGGTCTCCCTGTTTGCACATGTTTTTCACATAAGCAAAAATTTCATTACCCTGTTTCAGGGTTTCCCACGCCAGATGGAAAATGCTTCGGGGCATGTCGGGATGGCGGATGATGTTGTGGGGCTGGCCCAGAAGTTCTTTTTGGGTATAGCCGGAAATTTTTTCGAACAGTTCATTCACATAGATGATTTTTCCCTTCAGGTCGGTTTTGCTGACGATGATCTCATTCTCGCCAAAGGTTCTTTCGTGACCTGTGGGGGAGGTGATAGGTCTGGACATGAGCGTACTCCGTAACTCTACTGATCTGAACTTGATAAGTCATACTGCGTTTTGGGGTTCTGTGATGTCAGCCACCCCTCCGCAAAAATTCCTGCGGCCGGTTTTGAAGGTGATCTGTCATCACCACAGCTGAGTACGCCCGATAATTTTTTGTGCCCTGTTATTTTTGCGAAGTTATTTTTGCGAATACTTTGGTTCGTAAATCTTTTATTGTGATACATTATTGTATGAAAATATCTTACCTAGGATTTCGCAGACTTTCAATCATAAATCACAGTAAAATATTGTAATATTCTTATATATTGATTAATCGTGAACTTTTCCCTCACCTTTTCTTCTCTCCAGCGCATGGTTAAAAAAGCAACATTCTGTTCTGAGCACATCAAGGCCGGGAAGGGAATGCTGCTAGAGTGAATTGACCAACCTATGCACAATTCACCCTAGGTTTTCGAATTTCACGGTCGCCTGCTGCGAGTCTTTTTTGAGGGGACACTTTTTTCCGGTTTGTTTCCCGGCACCGAAAAAACAGAAAGGGGAGGGTCGGGAACGGTCGCTCACAAAAATTTTTCGGGAAGGGAGGAAGGGGGAGCTGTAAAGAAATATTTTTCAGGTCCGTTGGAAAGGGCCGTCTGCTGATTTTGTTTGGGTATTCGGATCATTGGTATAAATATCTTTGGAATAATATACTGTATACAATTTTAAAAGAAATCCTGACGTATTTTATAGTTAGCCAATATTTCCTAAATCCCAAATCCCGTCGCAAAGAGCGCTTTTTTGCAAAGATGGAAAAGGCTGGTATTCCCTGGTTATCGGTTGGGTTAAGCTTTTCTAATATATGAAAAATAATGTTTTTTCTGGATTTGGCATGGCGCATTTTTCCTAGGCTGAAAAGGGGGGATCTATTTTTTTGTTGCGGATTATTATTAAAAATTGACAAAATCTTATAATTGTATACAGTAATCATTATTCATATACAAAACATGAGGTGCTGTATAGAATACTAAATCATCCATAAGCGAGCTGTATGATCAGGGTATGGCGGGTCTGTAGTGAATAGAGCCGTAAGATATAAAGAGTCATGCAGCTCCGAAAAAATAACGAAAACAGAGTAATAACAGAGCAAGTAATAACAGAGCACAAGGGAAGCGCTTATAGGAGAATGAAAATGTCGAGCTTGGAATATGAGAAACAAACCGTCTGGTTGCCCGTGACGGCAGGGAAAAGGGCAACATTTAGCACGGCTTTGGTCACGCTTTTGGCCGGCGTCACGCTTACTCAGGCGAATGTGACGTCCAGTCGGGCCGAAGAGGCCGCGGCCGTTGAGGAGGACGAGGCCGCTGTCATTGAAGAAATCACCATCACCGGGTCGCGCCGCGAAGCCCGTTCCCCCTCGGACGTTCCGGCGCCGGTGGATATTATTGATGCCAACCAGCTTGCTGCGCAGGGTGGGGTGGATATCGCCAATTTGCTTCGGACGTCAATTCCGTCGTTGAATATTGGGGACCATCCGTTGAGCGGAACGTCCTCGCATGTGCGCCCACCCACACTCAGGGGGCTGGCGCCAGACCATGTGCTGGTTCTCTTGAATGGCAAACGCCGACATCGGGCGGCGGATATTGCCACTTTCTCCGGTGGGATTTCTGATGGTTCGCAGGGGCCTGATCTGTCCTCTATTCCGACCATTGCCCTGAAACAGGTTCAGGTGTTGCGTGACGGGGCCGCGGCGCAGTACGGATCTGACGCGATCGCCGGAGTGATGAACTTTATTCTGAATGATAACCCGGAAGGCGGGACCATCGAAGCCAAGGTGGGCAGCACCTATGAAGGTGACGGTGACGCCTATCAGATTGCTGCAACCTGGGGCATGCCACTTGGCGATTCCGGTTTTGTCAGGTTTAGCGGTGAGTTCCGTGAAAGCGACCTGACCACCCGCGCGGTACAGCGTGCCGATGCGGCGGCGTTGATAGCTGCCGGAAATACGGCAGTGCCTGATCCGGCGACCCGTTTCGGGACTCCGCAGATTGACGATGATCTCAAACTGTTTGTGAACATGGCAGTTGAGGCTGGGGATAACCGGGAATTTTATATGTTTGCCGGTTATGCGGAAAGAAAAACGGCAGGTGATTTCTTCTACCGTAATCCAGAAGGCCGTTTTGGTGTATTCACCGATGCAGATGAAAATGGAAATTTTCTGATTGGCGACATGACACCGGAGGACGGCATCACCTGTGACGGCGGCATAGATTTTGGTGGCACAGGTGTGGTCAATGACCCGATTCCTGTAGGATCCCCGGATGCGGAGGCCCGACTTGCAGCCATTTTTGCAGACCCCAACTGTTTTTCCGCCCTTGAATTCTTCCACGGCGGTTATACGCCGTTTTTCGGTAGCAAGCTGACAGATATGAGTGGGGCCCTCGGGGTGCGAGGAGAGCTGGAAAACGGTCTGACCTATGATGTCAGTGCCAGTGCCGGACGTAACAAGCTGGCGTTTAATATTGATAATGTGCTGAACCCCAGCCTGGGATCCCTGTCTCCTACCACCTTCGATGATCTCGGGGATAGGATTCAGACGGAAACCAACGTCAATATAGACCTAACTTATCCGCTGGAAATATCCGGGTTGCATTCACCGCTGAATATTGCGGCCGGGTTTGAATGGCATAAGGAAATGTTCGAGATTGTGGCCGGCGCGCCTGAATCCTTTGAGGCTGGTATTCTTGCGGATCAGGGCTTCCTGATCGGGGAAGAGGCCTTCCCCGGATTCTCGCCTACCATTGCCGGCATTTTTGACCGCAGCAACATTGCCTTCTATCTGGATGTAGAAGCGGACATCACCGAGAAACTGGTTCTTGGCGGCGCCATACGTTTCGAGGACTTCGATGATTTCGGCAGCAAAACCACTTATAAGGTAGCGGGGCTTTATCACGTCACGGATTCCTTGGGCATTCGTTCAACCTTTGCCACAGGCTTTCATGCGCCCACCCCGGGACAGCAGAATTTCAGCGCCCTGACCACGGAAATCTCACCGGAAGGGGATCTGATTGAAACCGGGGTGATCCCGCCCACAAGCCCGGTGGCCATGGCGGTCGGCGGCAGGCAGATACAGCCGGAAACCTCGGAAAGTATTTCGGTGGGTTTTGTATATGAAACCGAGTGGCTGAGCCTGACCGTGGATTATTATTACATCACAATGGATGACCGCATTACCCAGTCCGCAAGTAATGAGTTGACGGATCAGCAGCGCGCAGACCTGATCGCCGAAGGTTTCTTCGCCGCAGCGGGGCTGGGCACGTTCCGTTTCTTTACCAACGACTTCAGTACCGAAACCCAGGGCGTTGATGTGGTGGCCACCATTCCGCTGAACCTGACGGAGACGGGGGCTACGGAGATCCTGGTAGCGGCCAACTGGACAAAAACGGAAGTAACATCCTTTGATCCGGATGATCCCAATGAGCTGCTCAGTGAAACGCGGGTTATTCAGCTGGAAGACAATAATCCGAACTTCCGCGGTAATCTGACCTTGCGCCATAGTGAAGATAACTGGCGCGCGCATGTCCGGGCCAATTATTATGGGCCGTTTACGGAACTGCATGTGAATGCGGGTTCTTTGAGAATTGATGCTGGATCCCAGATTACCGTGGATGTGGAAGCCGGGATCAATCTGACCGAAGAAATCGAGTTGGCTGTGGGGGCAGATAATGTGTTCAACAGCTTCCCCGATGAAAACCCCTTCGGTTTCATCGTCGGGTCAAAATACCCGACCACGGCGCCGGCCGGGATCAATGGCGGCTTCTATTACGCCAAACTGCGTTTCGACTTCTAAGTCACAACTGTAATGAGGAGGGGCTCGATGATGAGCCTCTCTTTTTTGTGATCTATACGACTTAAGAGAGGACAAGTGAGTAAAAACCGTCTAGATGACGAAAATGTTGAGGGAAGACAACGGCGTGTCCTGTTTCCTGGCAAAGGGAAAATGTGTCACGCCGTGTCGTTCTCTTCTGGGCTGTCTTCCTCACCGGTTGCTGTCAGAATATCGGTTCCGACCTTTCTGACATGGCGCGCCGCAAGAAGACCCGCGAGTTTCTCGTCAGAGGACATTACCGCTTCCAGGACTGCGGCATGTTCGTACCAGGAGTCAATTCCCCGATCCTGCATGACCTGGTTAAATAGCCATAACGTTCTCTCGCGCAGCATGCGCATGAAGTCCGCCAGATAACGATTTTTTCCGGAACTGGCAAGAAGGCCATGGAACTCACTGTTCAACTCACGGATTTTGTCAATGTCATTGTTTTTTGCCGCCTCATTTCCTTCGTCCAGAAGTTTCTGGAAAGATTTTCGGGTTTCGTCCGTCAAACGCCGTGTAGCGAAACGGGCGCTTAACCCTTCGAGTTCCGCTCTCAGCTCGATAATCTCTTCCACTTCCTGGCGGGAAAGAAGGGCGACCCGGGCGCTTTTGCGAGGCGGGATTTCGACAATCCCCTCACTCTGGAGTTTGCGCAGCGCTTCACGGATGGGATTGCGGGAAACACCAAACAGTTTCGCCAGGCCGGGTTCTGTTAGTCGTTCACCCGGTTTGAAGTCGCCCCGGAATATAGCCTTGCGCAGGGCGTTGGCGACGGTGTCGTTCAGGGACTGGTGCTGTTGGCCGACCTCAGTCCACATATTGGTTCTGTTTTCGTCGTTCAAAGTCAGACTACCTCGGTTGTTACATTTAGGACTTGACTTTTTTTGCTTTGCGTATTGTATACTGTATACAGAATTAAGTCATGGTATAATTAACATAGCATACCCGAAAAAAAAGAAAAATGAATTACTGGGATGTGTGGCAGGCTTTGAGTTGGGAGCGTAGGGCCTTGTTTCAACAGAATAATTCGCCTTGCGGAAATGTCACGGAATAATCCGGGCCGCTCTGTACATCACAGCCGGTGAACCGGAGCGTAGGGGGTGATGTAACGGGAATTATAGTGTCATCAGGGCACTGATGCTAGAGTATTGATGCCAGAGTACTGGTTTAGGGCCATGCGAAACAAAACAAAAAAGAAGAATTCGCATGAAATATAGGGTGCTTGGAGGCTTCCAAGTCAGGATAGGGTATAAAATGGAACAAATAGAGTTGACGATTGCCCATTGGGCTTTTCTGCTGGTCGTTGTGTCGATTTTCATTTCCATAGGATTTCGAAAGGGTGTGATTATTCCGTCCATTGTCGGAACCTTTATCTTGGGGCTGTTGTCCTATCAGCAGGATGACGGCGTCCTGAATCAGACCATTTTTGCCGTGCAGGTGATGTTCAAGGCTTTGCTCAATGCAGGGGTGGAGCTGTTTGATATTATGCTGGTGATTGCAATGATGGCGGCCATGTTGAAATCCCTGCAGGCCCAGGGGGCGGCTCAGATCATGGTGGCGCCGATGCAAAAGCTGATGGTGGGACCCAAGACGGCATTTTTTGTTCTGGCGGTGACCATGTATATCGCCGCGGTATTCTTTTGGCCGACGCCTGCCGTGGCTCTGGTGGGGACGGTTCTTATTCCCGTGGCGATGCGCGTGGGGTTGCCGGCCATGGGCGGGGCCGTGGCGGTTAACCTGTCCGGGCATGGCATGGCGCTTTCCGCGGACCCGGTAATTCAGGGAGCGACCCGGCTGACAGCAGGCTCGGCAGGCATCACCACCAATGAATTGCTGCCCTATACAATTCTGTTTTCCCTGGTGGCGGGGATGGTTGCCTTTGCGGTGGCCGCATGGACGCTGCGACGGGACATGCGAGCCGGTAAACTGGAAACCTCGCAGGGCAAGCTTCCCCTGGCGGAAAATGGGTCTGCTGCGCCGGCGGGGACAGGCAAGGACCATGTTCTGGTGAATGAGTCCAAGGGGCCTTATGCCCAACTGTTCGCCATTGCCGTACCGGTTATTCTGCTCGGCATTGCCTTGTTGATGATTTACCGGGGCCTGTTTGTCCCGGAAAAGGCGATTCGCGGCGGGGCGGCCACGGCCTTGCTCGGTGGGACGGCAACGACGCTTTTGGTGTTGTCCACCTTCGCCACCCGCGGCCATCATGCGATGGATGAAATCAGCCTGCATATTCGGGAAGGTTTCTTTTTCGCCATCAAGATTTTTGCGCCGATCATTCCCATTGCGGGGTTTTTCCTGCTGGGCAATCCGGAATATGCCCAAACGGTCATGGGGGAAGGCACCCCGGGATTTCTGTTCGATGTGGGGAATTATCTGGGGCAGCATGTGGCCGGTGCCGGATGGATGCTGGGATTTGGGGTCACCACCATTGGCTTGCTGACAGGAATGGATGGCTCAGGATTTTCCGGGTTGCCGTTGGTGGGGTCTTTGTCAGGGGCCCTGGCCCATGGGGCGGGGTTTGATGTGGCGGTGCTGGCGGCTTTGGGGCAGGTGGTCACTATCTTTACCGGCGGCGGCACCCTGGTGGCCTGGGCGTTTGGGGCCTGTGCCGATGCCGGTATTGCCGGTGTTTCTCCATCGGATCTGGTGCGCCGTAATTTTGTTCCGGTGATATCGGGGATTCTGGTGATCACCGTTCTGGCGATTGTGATGATGTAGGGCTTCAAAACAAGTTCGACCAGTATATTGGCTAGTATATTGGCCAATCTGTTAGAAACTATGTTGGACAGGAGATCTGCGGCCTCTGAAACCGGGGAGAAGAGGCCGGATGAGTGTGAAAACCATTAAATGGGCAGGGAAAAAACATGCAAGCCAAGCAGGAAAACACACAGCAGGAAAGCTGGCGATTGGGTGGGGCCGAAGCCGTCATGGCAGAACAGTGTCAGGCGCGCGGTCCTCACGCGGCGGTAGCTGCAGCCGCTCCTTTGGCGGCGCTGATCGGGACGGAAATGTTGCGGGCCGGCGGTAACGCTTATGATGCAGCGGTGGCGGCAGCCCTGGCGGAAACGGTGCTGTTGCCCCCCAAATGCGGGCTGGCCGGGGATCTGGTGGCGCTGGTTTGGCACAAAGACCGCAAAGATCCCGAAACGCTTTTGGCTATTGGCGGCGCCCCACGGGGGCTGAGCGCGGTGGCCGAACGGGGCGAGCTGGAAAGAACCGGTCCCACTTCCGTGGGCGTGCCGGCCGCCCCGGCAGGGTATCTGGCGCTTGCTGAACGGGGGCGCCTGCCGCTGGCACAGCTGGCCCAGCCGTCGATTGATCTGGCGCGGGAAGGGTTTTGCTGGTCCCGGATCTGTTCGGCGCTGGCGCAGGAATCGGCCGAACTTGTGGCGCGCCACAATCCTTCGGGGTGTTGTTATTATCCTGAGGGCAAAGAAATCCGGCCGGGCACAATAACCCGCCTGCCGGGACTGGCGCGGGCGTTGGAGGCCTTGGTGGCGGACGGTCCGAAATTTCTTGCCGGGGAGGTGGGAGAGGCCATTCTGCGCTGTGTGCGTGAGCATGGCGGTATCCTGGAGCAGGATGATTTTGCCTTCGCGACGGCGGAATGGACGGCGTGTCAGGCCGGCAGGCTCGGGGATATGCCGCTTTATGTGACTCCGGCGCCTACGCATGGCGCCTCTTTGATACATGCGGTTCAGGAGGTGACGCCTTCGACAGAATATGCGGCGGCGGCGGTCTATGCCGGGGTGATGAAAGCCATTGCCTGGCAGCGTCGGGAACTGGCGGACCCCAGCGGCACCTCTATGGTTTCAGCGGTGGATCAGGATGGCACCATGGTGACCATTGTCCATTCCAATTCCTACCCGCGTTTTGGCAGCGGGCTGATCGTTCATGACTATGACCTGATCTTGTCCAACCGGGCGGGGCGCGGCTACAGCAGTGATCCGGCACATCCCAATTTCCCGGTGGCTGGGCGCCGTCCCGCCACCACTCTTCATGCCTGGGCCTTACAAAAAAAGGACCAAACCCGCTTGCTGGGGGCGACGCCTGGCGGGGCCAATCAGATGCCATGGAATGCGCAAACCCTGGCGCGGCTGGTCACCGGGCAGGAGGATATCGGCCGACTGATTGTGGCGCCGCGCTGGGAATGGATTCCCGCTGATGATTCCCTTGTGGTGGAGGACGGTTTCACCGCTGGTGAAATGGCGTTGCTCAGATCTCAGGCTTCACGGCTTGAAGAAGTCGAGCTGTGGGCCACCAGTTCGGCGATGCAGATTATTGCCGCCAATGGGGATGGTCTATGTGTTTCGGCGGCAGCTGATCCCCGCACTGTAGGCAGTGTGATGGCATTTTGACCTGTCCAGTGGTGAAAGCGGAAGCGTAAAATTTCTTAAATTTACGCAGCGAATTTACACAGCGGCAGATGATTTGGCGGAAAGACATTTCCGAGCAGAAAAGTACATTGACAACAATCTGTATACAGTATACATTTTTGGGGAACTTTGAGTTAAACAGGTTTGGCCACGTATTGAGGAGACAGGAGAGAGAGATG
>MDSW01128503.1_pt1 | contig 95829 bp, 97 predicted proteins | sample 811171 | NCBI WGS metagenome assembly MDSW01 (sample SAMN05326641, study PRJNA326480) | marine metagenome | isolation source: seawater | place: Atlantic Ocean: North West | collected 2012
AATGGTCGGGGTAGAGGGATTTGAACCCCCGACATCCTGCTCCCAAAGCAGGCGCGCTACCAGACTGCGCTATACCCCGAATTACCTTTTTATATTATACGAGAAAAAAGGAATAACTTTACAAATTTATATTAATTAATCAACATGATATTTTTATTGATGGATGGTATTCTAATCAAAAAAAATATACATACAAGGATATTAACTGCTTATATATGAAAAAAATTATCAAATTTCTTACTTTTTCCTTAATAATCTTTATAAATAATGGAGTATACGCGGAAATGAATACAAAAATTTCAATAGAAACATCAATGGGTGTCATTAAAATTGAATTATATAATGATAAAGCCCCTATAACATCTCAAAACTTTATAGATTATATTAAGTCAGGGTATTTTTCTGGGACAATATTTCACAGAGTTATAAAGAATTTCATGATTCAAGGCGGGGGTTTTACAGAAGAAATGCAGCAAAAGGAAACTCAACCGCCAATAAATAATGAGGCTGATAATGGTGTAGGTAATAAAAGAGGAACCATTGCTATGGCTAGAACAACTGATCCACACTCTGCAACTGCACAATTTTTTATCAATCTTAAGGATAATGATTTTCTAAATTTTAACAAAAAGACCATTGAAGGTTGGGGTTATTGTGTATTTGGAATTGTGTATGAAGGATTAGAGGTTATAGATAAAATAGCTGAAGTAAAAACTGGAAGTAATGGCCCACATCAAGATGTGCCCGAAACACCAGTAATTATAGACAATATAAGTATTGAAAAGTAATAAATGCAAAATATATATTTTATATCCGATGTACATATAGATTTAGAGAATAAGAATGTTACAAATAAATTCTTAAAATTTATTAATGAAAAAAGCACTGATATGAAAGAACTTTATATTTTAGGAGATCTTTTTGAATTCTGGGTAGATGATAAATACGATATAAAAAAAAACTCAAAAGTAATCTCTGCACTTCAAAGCATATCTAAAAAAGGCGTTAAGGTTTTTTTAATGCACGGTAATAGAGATTTTATGATTGGTAAAAATTTTTCTCGAGAAACTAATATAAAGATATTGCCTGAAAATCATATTCTAAAAATAAATAATAAAGAAATTTTATTAACACATGGTGACTTATTATGCACAGATGATATTGATTATCAAAAATTTAGAAAAATCATAAGAAATAAATTAGTTATTAGAATTTTCAACTTATTTAATAATTCTATAAAAAAACGTATTGCAAATTATTTAAGAGGAAAGAGTAAAGAAATTACATCACAAAAACCTGAAAATATTATGGATGTTAATGAAGAAACTGTTTTCAGTTTTTATAAAAAATATAATATTGATTTAATAATACACGGACATACACATAGAAAAAATATTCATACAATAAAAAGAAAGAACAAAAGTTATATGCGTTATGTTTTAGGAGATTGGCACAACTCACCTAGCTATATAATTTGGAAAAATAATAAAATAGAGCTATTTGATGTATAGTTTATTTTTTGATTGCAAGTATTAAATCCATTACATTAGTCCCTGTAGGGCCTGTTGTAATTAATGAATCTGTTTTTTCTAAATAATTACCTGCATCGGCATCTTTAATATGTACATCAAAATTTAAATTGTAGCTTTGTCCCAACTTGTATGTATCACCATCTACTAAACCCCCTGCATCGTTTGTTGGCCCGTCAGTACCATCTGTGCCTGCTGATAAAAATACAATGTCCTTATTTTTTATTTTTTTTGCCATTATTAGGGCTAGTTGTTGATTCCTTCCACCCCTACCAGGATTATTAGGAAGATTCACAGAAGTTTCTCCACCCCAAATATGTAAACCACTTTCACAATTATTTAAATATTTATTTATATATTCTGCAACTTCGTGAACATCACCCTCTATAAAATTATCATGTAAAAATGTCTTGTAATTTAAGAAGTCAGCAAAAATCTTACAAGCAAGTTTTGCATCATCAAGCTTTGCGATTATTTCTGTTTTAATAGTAGAAAAATATTTTAAACTTGGGCAATTAATTGGTTTTACTAAATTTAACTTATCTAAAATATCTTGTTCATAGCTGTCTTTATTTATTTTTACATCATCATATGACAAAGGGCCAGATGCAATGATTTTTGGATCATCGTGAGGTACGTCAGAAATTGTTAGAACTGTTGTACGTCTAGATTTTATAAAATTTGCTAATTTTCCGCCTTTAATTTTTGAAAAGTGTTTTCTAATAGCATTTATATCATTAATATTATAGCCTCTTGATAATAATGCATTTGTTAAACTCATTAAATCTTCTAAACTAAACCCCTCTACCATTGCCTCAACAAGACTTGAGCCTCCACCAGAGATTAAAAATAAAAATTCATCATCATCATCTTTTGAATTGATAAAATCTATCAATTTTTCACCACATTTTAAACTTGTTAATGATGGAGTAGGATGATCAGATTCAAAACAACTAACATTATTATATTTTTTTAAACCATCCTCTAAATGATTTCTTTTCGTAATTATTAGACCAGACTTTATCTTTACATGTTTGTGTTCAAGAGCGGCCAATGCCATAGAGCTTCCAGCTTTACCAAGAGAAACTAAATTTAAATTTCCCGAGATTTTATTATCGTCTAAATATTTTTTTACGGCATTGTAACCGAGAACTCTATCCACACCAGCCAGAAATATTTTTTTTATATTTTCTTTATCACTCATTTCGTTTCTTTATGTAATATAAACAAATGCTTTATCAATTTTTAAATTGCAAAGAGTGATAATATCATTATTACTCATTCTAATACATCCATGTGAAGCCTTTTTTCCTAATAAACTTTCTTCATTTGTTCCATGAATATAAATATATCTATTATAAGTATCTACATTATTGCCTTTATTGATTCCTTCTTCTAAACCGTCAAGCCAAAAAATTCTAGAACATATAATATCTTCAGAAGATCTTAAGTCACCTGAAATAATCTTCGCTTTTTTGTTAGATGGTTTTCTACCTATAAAAATAGTTAAAGGTTCTTCGTTTTTCCCAATTATATCTTTAATATAATGTGCGCCCAATGGTGTTTTTTGGCTGCCGTTCTCAAAACCCTCGCCATATTGAGAGGATGAAATCTTAAAACTTTTTATTAGTGTGAAGGACTTATAGAGTTCAAGGTTTTGTTTTTTTATATCAATAATAATAATAAAATCTTTATTTAATTGATTATTTTTATAATTATCAAAAATTGATTTAATGTTTTTCATTATTATAATTACTTAAATAATTAAAAAATTTTATATATTATGTTGAATGTCTCTTTTTTTCTAGTTCTTGAAAATATTTTTTACTTACGTTTGTTAAATACTCTCCTGTAAAAACAGAAGTTTCAAATTTTTTTATATTTTGGTTTCCAGCCTGTACGGCATAAACTAAATCTTCTAAATCCTGATAAATAAGTTTGTCAGCGCCAATTTCCTTGCAAACTTGGTCAGTCTTCTTTCCATTTGCTATTAAATCATTTTTACTTGGCATATCAATCCCATATATATTTGGAAATCTTATTGGAGGTGATGCAGAAGCAAAATAAACTTTTTTAGCTCCTGAGTCTCTTGCCATTTGAACTATCTCTCGTGATGTTGTTCCTCGCACAATTGAATCATCAACTAATAAAACATTTTTATCTTTAAATTCTGAAACTAATGGATTTAATTTATACCTTACTGATTTTTTTCTTACAGCTTGTCCTTGCATAATAAAAGTTCTTCCTATGTATCTATTTTTAATTAGACCCTCTCTATAATTTTTATTTAGCCTAATAGCCATTTCTAATGCAGCTGTCCTACTTGTATCAGGTATTGGAATAATTACATCTATATCATTATCTGCCCACTCTCTTAATATTTTATTTGCTAATTGTTTGCCCATTCGCATTCTTGCTTCTTGAACATTTACACCATCTATTATTGAATCTGGTCTTGAAAAATAAACATATTCAAATATACAAGGAGTAAGATCTAAATCATTAGAATATAAAGAAGAATGTAGTTTACCTTTAATATCTATAAATACTGATTCTCCTGGATTTAAATCCCTAACTGTCTCATATCCTAATAAATCAAGAGCTACGCTTTCTGAAGAAACAATGTAACTATAACCTTTAGTATTTTTTTTTCTACCTAAAATCAAAGGTCTAATACCATGTATATCTCTAAAAGCAACTAACCCATATCCTGCTATTAATGCAACCACAGCATATGCACCTGAACATCTTTCGTGAACACCATTAATTGCACTAAACACATCAGATATTTTAAACGATGAAGAATCAACATTTAAAAGCTCGTGAGCAAAAATATTTAAAAGTACCTCAGTATCAGATTGAGTATGTATATGTCTCTTGTCGTTAATCAATAATTCATTTCTTAATAGTTCTGAATTATCCAAATTACCATTATGTGCTAATGCAATACCATATGGCGAATTTACATAAAATGGCTGGGCTTCATCTTTTCCGTGACTTCCAGCAGTTGGGTATCTAACATGGCCAATTCCCATATTGCCTTTAAGTTCAAGCATATCGTTAACATCAAAAATATCATTCACAAGTCCTTTTGCTTTTTTTTGATATAAGTTATTTTCGTAACAAGTTGCTATTCCTGCAGAGTCCTGACCCCTATGCTGTAACACAGTTAATCCATCAAATAAGCTTTGATTAACAAAATTATCGTCAATTATTCCAATGATTCCACACATATTCCAATTGTACACCAAATTTAAAAAAATATTCCATAAACAAAGAATTTTTATAAAAAGAATTTGATAAATCCAAATAATTAAAATAATCAATAAAAGCTACAAAAAGTATAAAAATAATTACACCTTTAAATAAGCCAAATAATAACCCCAAGATTTTATCAAGAAATATATTATTTAAACTCTGTGATATTGTTAGGAACATACTAGTAAAAATAAAAGCTAATATTATAGAAATAATAAAAGTTAAAATAAAACCAATGATTAGATTAGAAAATTTAGGATAATTTGTTAAATCTAAATTTAAAAAACTAATTAAATAATTTCCAATATCTCCTGCGAAAAAATAACTTAAAATGATAAATATAAAAAGATTAATCAAAGACCTTATCTCTTTTTTAAATCCTCTAAAAAAACCTAAGATTGAAGAAATAATAAGGATGATCAAAATAAAAAGATCTAGCATTATATAATCTTCCATAAATTTACTTTCTAAAACCTGATTCTATTATGTAGGAATTTTCAAAATTTTTATTTTTTATTATTTCTAAATAATTTTTTTTCGCAACTGATGCGGAGAAAAAAGGTCCTATATTTACAGCATATAAAACCTTTTTATTGGCCTTTGTTTGAACTATATGAGCTTTATGTTTATATAGATCTAATTTATTTAATTGTTTTAAAGCATTTTCTTTGTTTGCGAAAGACCCAACTCGTATAATCCAATTTTTTACTCCAAGATCATTACTTTTATCATTTAATTTATTACTATCTTTAATGACAATGCTTTCTTCTTTTATATTTATATCTTTTATTATTAAATTATCCTTTGTATCTAAATTATTAGCTTCATCAATATACCTAAACTTAATATCTGTTTGGTCTTCAATTTTTTTAAATTTGAGATTTTTATGGCCAGTACCAGTAAATACCATTGGCGCAATTATAATTGCTAAGCTAATTAAAACTATTACTCCAATTATTCTATTTTTTAAATTTTCGTTCATTTATTTTTTTTAAAATTGGCGCTACTGTATGGCTCGAACCAAAGACTACTGTAATATCATTTTTATTTTCAGCTTGTCTATTAGCTCCATTATACGCCTCAAAAATATTATTATAAACCTTAGGGTTTTCTGATTTAAAAAAGGTATTGTTTTTTAAAGACTCTAGCTCCAAAGCTCGATCACTCTCATTACTAGATATATGCCAAGATTTAAATATATTTTTAGACAATTCTAACATTCCATTAATATCTTTATCCTTTAAAACGCTAAAAACCGCATGATAGTTTCTGTCAGGAAAATATTTTTTCAAATTATTAAATAAAATACCTAGGCTTTGAGTATTGTGAGCAATATCTAAGATAGTAATATGACCGTCTTCTATAATCTGAAATCTCCCAAAAATTTTAGAATTTTTAAGACCATCATCAATCTTAGCCCTATTTAAGCTTATTCCTTCGCAACAATATATTGCTTGTAAAGCTGTAGCAGCATTATTAATTTGTATTTTTCCTTTTATACCTGGATTAGAATGTTCTAAATTAATACCGGAAGAATTATTAAATAGCCATTTTTCATTATCTTTTAAATCAAAATTATAATCTTTACCTAAAATATATAGTACTGAGCCTATTTCATTAGAATATTGCAATAAAGAATTTTGAGGGTTTTGGTAACCAATTACAGTAGGTTTATTAGGCCTCATAATACCAGATTTTTCATATGCTATTTTTTCTAAATCATTTCCTAAGACTTCAGTATGATCCAATCCTATGTTAGTAATTATAGAAACATCTGGGTCAAAAATATTTACAGCATCTAATCTCCCTCCTAAACCAACTTCTAAGATAATAATATCTAAATCTTTTTTTTGAAATAATAAAAAAGCCGCAAGTGTACTGAATTCAAAAAAAGTTAATGTTATATCGCCTCTGCACTTTTCAATATCTACAAAAACCTTACAAATATCATCAGTTTCCGAGTGTAATTTATTGATTTTAATTCTCTCATTAAATTCAAGTATATGAGGTGAAGTATAAGATCCTACTGAATATCCACTTTCTATTAGTAGAGATTCTAATATTGCAACGGTTGACCCTTTACCGTTTGTTCCTGCGACAGTAAAAATTTTTGCAGAAGATTTTTTAATATTTAATTTTTTTGCTACATTCTTAATTCTGCTTAAATTAAAATCCATGTTAGTAGTGTGCAACTTGCATTGCCAATGAATCCACTCATCTAAGGTAAAATTTTTCAAAGCTAGTAAAAAGTTTAAATTATTGCAACATCTGCTTTTTTAGCAGGATTATTTATTAATGTTTTAATAATATTTGTTATCTCTAATTTCATATTTCTTCTATCAATAATCATATCAATAGCTCCGTGATCTAAAAGAAATTCACTTCTCTGAAATCCCTCTGGTAGAGTTTCGCGGACTGTTTGCTCTATAACTCTTGGTCCAGCAAAGCCTATTAATGCCTTTGGTTCAGCAATATTTATATCACCTAACATTGCTAAACTTGCAGAAACCCCACCCATTGTTGGGTCAGTAATTACAGAAATAAATGGAACTGATTTTTTCCTCATATCAGAAATTATACTAGACGTTTTTGACATTTGAAATAAAGATACTAATGACTCCTGCATTCTTGCCCCACCGCTAGCTGAAAAACATATTAATGGAACACGTTGAGAGATAGCTTCTTTTGCTGCTCTAGTGAATTTTTCGCCAACTACCGAACCCATAGATCCACCCATAAACGAGAATTCAAAAGCAGCTGCAATTACCTTTATACCATTAATTTTTCCTTCGATTACAATTAATGCATCTTTTTCATTTGTTGTTTTTTGTGCTGTGCTAATTCTATCTTTATATTTTTTACTATCCTTAAATTTTAAAAAATCCTTTGAAGATAACTTTGAAAAAAGCTCTTTTTTCCCATCAGAATCCAAAAACATGTTTAATCTTTCTCTAGCTTTAATTCTCATATGATAGCCACAATTTGTGCACACATATTGATTGTTTACAATATCTTCTTTATAAAGAACTGTTTGACAATTTAAACATTTTTCCCATACGCCTTCGGGTATAACTTTTTTATCTTTATTAGAATCAACCCTAATTCTTGATGGCATTAATTTTTCAAACCAACTCATTTATATTTCTCCTGAAGAAATCTTATTATTAAGTTTTAACCTAATAGGATTTAATAGATCCATTATATCATTATTTACCTGAACTTTATCATTTTGACTTTTTTCAATAATATTAACAATTGCACTTCCAATTACTATAGCGTCAGCATTTTTTGATAATAATTCAGCAGTATTTGCATCTTTTATACCAAATCCTACTGCTAATGGTATATCAACTGAGTTTTTTATGTCCTCTAACTTTTCTAATGTTTTATTTATATTTAAAGATGAAGCCCCAGTAACACCCTTTAGCGAAACATAATATAAAAATCCTGAAGCATACTCTAAGATTTTTTTGATTCTATCTGCGTTTGTATTTGGGGCTACTAAAAAAATACTTTCTAAGTTATTTTTTTTAAAAATACTTACAACGTCTTTTGCTTCTTCATGAGGCAAATCTACAACTAAAATTGCATCAACTCCAGCTTCATTTGCTTTTTTAGCAAATAAATCATAACCCATTCTTTCAATTGGGTTAAGGTAGCCCATCAGAACAATTGGCGTGTCAGTATTTTGTTTTCTAAAATTTTCAACTAAACTAAAAATATCTGAACAAGATACGTTTTGTTTTAAAGCTCTTTCACAAGCTCTTTGAATTGTTGGGCCGTCAGCCATAGGGTCTGAAAATGGAACTCCAAGCTCTATAATGTCCGTACCTGATTCAACAAGTGTATTCATTATACTTAAGCTATCATTGATTGATGGATCGCCTGCTGTTATATATGAAATCAAACAAGTCTTGTTTAAATTTTTTAGATCATTAAATTTTTTTTTTATTCTAGTCAAATTTCTATTCCCTCAATTCTTGCAACAGTATTTAGATCTTTGTCACCTCTTCCTGATAAATTTATAACAATATTTTCATTTTTTTTCATTTTTGATGCTAATTTTATTGCGTAAGCGATTGCATGGCTAGTTTCTAGTGCTGGAATTATTCCCTCAACTTGTGATAACTCATGAAATGCTTCTAAAGCCTCCCTATCAGTTGCGGAACCATACTCAACTCTTCCTAAATCTTTTAATAAAGCATGTTCAGGACCAACACCAGGGTAATCTAGGCCGGCTGATATACTATGTGTTTCAATTATTTGACCATTTTCATCTTCTAATAAATATGTTCTGTTTCCGTGCAAAACCCCAATTTTACCTTTGTTTAAGGGAGCTGAATGTTTATCTGTTTCAAGACCATTACCTGCTGCTTCAACACCATACATTTTTGCATTGCTATCAATAAATGGGTAAAAAAGCCCTATTGCATTTGAACCACCACCAACACAAGCAACCAAAGCATCAACTTTTTTATCTAATTCTTGCATTTGCTGAATCACCTCTCTTCCAATAATTGCTTGAAAATCTCTAACTAATTCTGGATAAGGTGATGGGCCTGCTACTGTTCCAATAATATAAAAAGTATTATCTACATTTGTTACCCAATCTCTCAAAGCTTCATTTAATGCATCTTTTAATGTTTTGGAGCCAGAGGTCACTGGAACGACTTCAGCTCCAAGAAGTTTCATTCTATATACATTCTGAGATTGACGATAAATATCCTGTTCTCCCATAAATACAACACAATCCATTCCTAATCTTGCTGCGACTGTAGCTGACGCAACACCGTGTTGCCCTGCCCCAGTTTCAGCAATTATTCTTGTTTTTCCCATTTTTTTAGCAAGAATAGCTTGTCCGATAGTATTATTTACTTTATGAGCGCCTGTATGACATAAATCTTCTCTTTTTAGAAAAATATTTGCTCCATCAATTTTTTTAGTTAATCTTTCTGCAAAATATAATGGGGTAGGTCTTCCTACATAGTTCTCATACTCAAAATATAATTCTTTTAAAAATTCTGTATCATCTTTTAACTTATAATACATGTTCCTAAGATCTGTTAATGGTTCAATTAAAGTCTCAGCAACGAACGTTCCACCAAATTTTCCGTAATGCCCATTTTTATCTGGGTAACCATATTTTATTAAGTTAAAATCATTCAAACGTTTTTTTTGACTATTCTTCATTTTTTATTTGTTCTATAAATTCTTCAATTAAATTAATATCCTTTATTCCAGGTGATGATTCTACACCGCTACTAACATCTACACCATATGGCATAAATGCTTTTATTGCATCCTTTACATTATCACAATTTAAGCCACCTGCTATTATTATAGGCTTTTTTGTGTCAAAACTACCTTTACTCCAATCAAAAGTTTTTCCAGTTCCTCCGATGCCATCCTTTTCATGGCTATCTACCACAAAACCCTTTGCATTTGGAAATTTGTAGTCTAAGTTTTTATAACCGTCATTTATTTCGGAAATTCCTTTTATATATGGCAGGTTATATTTTGTGCAATACTCATCATTTTCATCTCCATGAAACTGAATTAAATTTACCTTTAATTCACTTAAAATATTTTGAACATAATCTTCTTCATCGTTTGAAAATAAAGCTACTATTGAAGTAAAAGGTTGTAATGAATGTATAACCTCCTTAGCTTTTTCGACCGATATACACCTTTTACTCTTTTTGCAAAAAACTAATCCAATAGCATCAGCACCCAATCTTTCAGCACTAACTGCTGTTCTCACATCCACAACTCCACAGATTTTAATTTTTGTATTTTTCATAATAGTTTTAATAATATTTTGGTAAGTTACTTCTATTATTTATTTTAAATTTTTTATCGTACTCAATATTTACAAGATACAAACCAGATGCCGGAAATTGTTTTCCTGCATTTTTTCTATCTTTTGACAAAATAAGATTTTCCATCCAACTTATATCCTTTTCTCCAGATCCAACTAGAACCAAAGAACCTACTAAATTTCTAACCATATTATAAAGGAAAGAATTTGCGCATATATCTATATATAAATAATCATTGTCTCTGCTTATTATTATATCATTTATCTTTCTTATAGGTGAGCTTGATTGGCAGTTAGCTGAACGAAAACAGGAAAAATCATTTGTTCCTATGAGTTTTTTTGCAGAAGTTTGCATTGCTTTTTCATCTAGCTTGCTTAAATAATACCAGCTTACCTTATTTCTATTAATACAAGGTTTTATTCTATTATTATAAATAATATATCTATAAGTTCTGCTTAAAGCAGAGAATCTTGCGTGAAATTCTTCTGTCATAAACTTTGCAAAATTTATTCTAATATCATTTGGTAAGATTGAATTGAGACCCATAACCCAATTTTGTTCAGCTCTATCAACTGACGTGTCAAAATGGGCTATCTGGCCAGTTGCGTGCACACCGGCATCGGTTCTTCCACCGACATGTAACTTAACATCTTCTTGTGAAAAATTAAAAATTGATTTCTGTATTTTACCTTGAACGGTGTTTGGATTATCTTGCTCCTGCCAACCATGATAATTTTTTCCATCATATTCAATAGACAGTAAAACTCTCATAATATTTAATTACAAATAGTTATTAATTAATAATTCAGCGATTTGAACGCTATTATAAGCAGCACCTTTTCTAATGTTATTACTTACCACCCACATATTAATGCCAGCAGAACAGGATATATCTTCTCTAATTCTGCCAACAAATACGTTATTACTATCTTCACATTCATTTGCGGCGCAAGGGTATCCTCCATTTATATGTTCATCAACTAAGACGATACCATTTCCATATGATTTTAAAATATCTTTAACCTTTGACGCCTCTATTCTTTTTTCTAATTCAAGATGAATAGCTTCTGAATGACCATAAAAAACTGGGACTCTTACAGTTGTTGGGTTAACCTCAATTTTATTATCAAGGATTTTTTTTGTTTCCCAAACCATCTTCATTTCTTCTTTCGTATATCCATTTTCCATAAACATATCTATTTGAGGTATTACATTAAAAGCTATTTGTTTAGGGTAAACATTTATTTTAAGTTTTTCACTATTAACAAAATCAGTTACTTGGTTTTTTAATTCCTCTATTGCTAAATTTCCTGATCCTGAAACTGCCTGATATGTGCAAACATTAATTCTTTTGATTTTTGAAACGTCGTGTATTGGTTTTATTGCAACTAACATTTGAATAGTTGAACAATTAGGGTTAGATATTATCCCTGTTTCTTTGTACTTAATTATATCGTCACCATTAACTTCAGGAACAATTAAAGGGATATTTTCTTCATATCTAAAGAAAGACGTGTTGTCGATTACGATTGCATTATTTTTCACCGCAACTTGTGCATATTTTTTTGAAATATCTGCTCCAGCAGAAAACATTGCAATATCTACTTTCTTAAAATCAAATTCATCTAATGATTGCACAGTAAATTGATTGCCTAAAATATTAATTTTTTTTCCATTGGATTTTTTACTTGCCAGCAAAAATATTTCATTAAATGGAAATTTTTTCTCCAAAAGAATCTTAATCATCATTTGACCAACAGCGCCTGTTGCTCCTACTACAGCAATGTTATATTTTTTTTCATGTGCAATTTCCTTTATTTTATCCACAATATTATCTCCCATATCGCTTGTGGATATATAATTATCACTTGATGCTATATCTTTTGTAAACTTATTAGATTTTAATACTCTTCTTACTGCTTCAAGAATATGGTCATAAATATCTTTTCTTTCTATAGTAAACTCAAACAACATCGCCACAGACAAAATTGTTGCTATAGGATTAACAATATTCTTATCTGCAATATCAGGAGCAGAACCGTGTATTGGTTCATAAACCCCAAATCCTTTGTCGTTTAAAGAAGCTGATGGAAGCATGCCTATTGAGCCTGTTAAAACTGACGCAATATCTGAAAGAATGTCTCCAAATAAATTTTCAGTTAAAATTACATCAAATTGTTTTGGATTCTGAACTAATTGCATCGCAGCATTATCAACATACATATGATGTAATTCAACATCTTCATAGTTTTTAGAAAATTCATCAACTGCAGATCTCCATAATTGAGATACCTCAAGAACATTTGCCTTATCAATCGAATGAAGTTTTTTAGATCTTCTTTGAGATATTTTAAATGCATAACCAGTGATCCTATCAATTTCTGATCTTGTATACCTCATTGTATTAAAGGCCTCTGTTTTATCTTTATTAAATCCTCGAGGTTCTCCAAAATATAAACCGCTAACCAATTCTCTAATTATTACGATGTCTAAATTTTCAATGTATTCTTTTTTAATTGAAGAAGCGTTTACTAACTCTATAAAAGAAATTATAGGTCTAATGTTAACAAATAAATTATTTTCTTTTCTTAGTTTCAATAATCCAGATTCAGGCTTATTTAATTTTGGCAGATCATCATATTTAGGCCCGCCAACAGCACCAAGAAGAACTGCGTCAGATTGAATTATTTTGTTTCTTGTTTCGTCTGGAAGTGGACTTCCATGTTTATCAAAAGCAACACCACCAAAATCTCCATAATTAATATCTAACGAAATATTATATATAGTTGATATTGCATTAATAACTTTTACAGCTTCGGATATTACTTCTGGGCCAACTCCATCTCCGGGTAAAACAAGTATGTTTATTAATTTATTCATCAAATAACCATGGCGTTATTAATATTTTTTTACTTTCATATTCTTTTATTTTATTTTTTAAAATTAATGTTTCTGAAATGTCATCTATCCCTTCTAATAAAACTTTTTTTCTCCTTTTATCAATTTCAAAAGTAATCTCATAATTTTCAAAAGATATCATTTGGTTTTGTAAATCAATTTTAATTAAACTATTTTTTGTATTGATTAAATCAACTATTTTATCAATATCGGATTGGGAAAGAACAATTGGCAGCAACCCATTTTTAAAGCAGTTGTTATAAAAAATATCCGCAAAACTTGTAGAGATGATAACACTAAAACCATAATCCAATAAAGCCCATACGGCATGTTCTCTTGATGAACCGCAACCAAAATTATCCCCTGCTACTAAAATATTTGCATCCTTAAAGGTTTTTTTATTTAAAAAGAAATCTGGGTTTTTTTTTCTTTTGCTATGATCATCTCCAAGATTTCCAGGCTCTAAATATCTCCAATCATCAAAAAGATTTTCACCAAATCCATCTCTTTTCACAGCTTTTAGATACTGCTTTGGAATGATAGCATCCGTATCAATATTCTTCCTGGCAATATAAGCTACTGTTGATTCTATTATTTTAAATTTTTTCATAATATTTTCTATAATTCTCTTATATCAACAAAATGTCCATATATGGCAGCTGCAGCAGCTGTTGCAGGGCTAACCAAGTGTGTTCTTCCAAGTCGCCCCTGTCTACCCTCAAAATTTCTATTTGAAGTTGACGCACATCTTTCATATTCACTCAATTTATCATCATTCATGCCAAGACACATTGAGCAACCAGGACTTCTCCATTCAAAACCTGACTTAATAAAAATTTTATCTAAACCTTCTTTTTCAGCTTCTTTTTTAACCAACCCAGAACCTGGTACAATAATTGCGCTTTTAATATTTTTTGCTATTCTTTTTCCCTTAACAATATCTGCTACAACTCTAAGGTCTTCGATTCTTGAGTTTGTACAAGAACCTATAAAGATTTTATCTAATTTTATCGAGTTAACATTTTGTTTTTCTTTTAACCCCATATATGAAAATGCATTTTTTAAGTCTTGTTTTTTTAACAAAAACTTCTCATCTTCTAAATCCGGTAATTTTCCATCAATATTAACTGCCATTTCTGGGGAAGTTCCCCACGTAATCATTGGGCTTGATTTGTTAATATCAATATTAATTGATTTATCGTAACTAGCCCCTGCATCAGAATTTAAATTCTCCCAATATTTTTTAGCTTTATTAAATTGATCTCCTTTTGGGCTGTATGGCTTATCTTTAATATATGATATTGTTTTTTCGTCTACAGCTATTAGTCCGGTTGTAGCTCCTGCTTCTATAGTCATATTACATAAAGTCATTCTAGCTTCCATTGATAGTTCTTTAATAGAGTTTCCCGTGTATTCTATAGCGTATCCAGTCCCTCCAGCTGTTCCAATATTGCTAATTATTTTTAAAGCCAAATCTTTTGAATAAAAATAATCTGGCATTTCCCCAATAATATTAATATTCATATTTTTAGATTTTTGTTTTAATAAGCATTGAGTTGCTAATACATGCTCAACTTCTGAGGTACCGATTCCAAAAGCAAGTGCGCCAAGTGCACCATGGGTTGAAGTATGTGAGTCTCCACATACAACCGTCATACCTGGAAGAACTATCCCTTGTTCAGGACCAACAACGTGAACTATTCCCTGTCTTACATCATTAAGATCAAACTTTAATAAATTATGTTTTTTACAGTTTTCATTCAAAGCCTCTACTTGAATTTTTGAAATAGGGTCTTTTATACCACTATCTCGCATAATAGTTGGTACATTATGATCTGGTACAGCCATAATACTTTTTTTATTCCATAATTCTCTATTCGCTTTTTTTAGTCCCTCAAAAGCTTGTGGTGATGTCACCTCATGAATCAAATGTCTATCAATATATATTAGGCTATACCCATTATCATATGAATGAATATGATGGTCTTCCCATAATTTATCGTATAAAGTTTTAGCCATAGTATTTTATGTAGTAATTTTATAAGATTTTACTAAGATAAGAGACACAATAAAACCTAAAAAAGCAAATAATGAAGCATATAAATAAACGCCAGACCCACCAAGAGATTCCCAAAAATACCCACTATAAAAACTACCAATTGAGCCTCCTAACCCAAAACTAACACTAGAATATAAGGCTTGACCTCGTCCCTGAAGATCACCCGTAAAGTACTCATGGATTAATGATATTGATACAGCGTGGTACATTCCATAAGTAATAGCATGAAAGAGTGTTGCAAATATTATAATTAATACATTATCAGGAAAATATGAAACAAGTAGCCATCGAGCTGAAGCAAAAAGAAAACTAATAACGAATAGATTTTTTAAACCATATTTTGGAATCCAAGAAGAAATTTTTAAAAAAATTAAAATTTCTGCTACAACGCCTAAAGTCCAAATCAAGCCAATAAGATTTGTGCCATAGTTATTTTCTGTTAGATAAATTGCAAAAAAAGCATAAAAAGGTCCATGACTAAGTTGCATCAAAAAACAAGAAAATAAAATACCGATAACAACTGGATTTTTTAAAACACTAATTAATGAGTCACTTTTTTTATTAGAATTTATATTAGCATTATTTATATAAATTGTTGAAATCCAGGTAAAAAATAAAAATATGAGAATAAAATTCGGAACTATTTGAACACCTAATTTATTTGTAAAAAAAGATAGAATTAAAACTGAAATAATAAATCCCAAAGAGCCCCATAATCTTATTTGACTATATTTATTGTATGACGAGCCTAAAGTATTCATCGTTACAGCTTCAAACTGTGGTAGCGATGCATTCCAAAAAAAACTAAAGAAAAAAATTAGTGCCACCATATTGAAAAAATTTTCGACAATAGGTGCAAGTGAAAAAATAATAAGGCAAAAAAAAGTACCAAACTGAATTACTCTGTGTCTCAAGCCTGTTTTATCTGCAATCCAACCCCATATATTTGGTGCAATAATTTTGGTTCCAATCATCACTCCAGTAATAATACCAATCTCATATGCTGAAAAATTTTTATAATTAAGATATAACGGCCAAAAAGGAAGAAAAGCTCCTAAACTTGAAAAATAAAAGAAGTAAAAAGAAGAGAGTTGAAAGTATTTTTTATTTTTAATCACAAATTTTGTGCTTTATGCCTTAGCGCATGATCCATCAAAACTAAAGCGAGCATTGCTTCTGCTATTGGTACAGCTCTTATTCCAACACAAGGGTCGTGCCTACCCTTTGTGACAATTATTGAATCTTCACCTTTGTTATTAATTGTTTTACCTGGGATTCTAATACTTGATGTTGGTTTTATTGCAATACTAACTTCGATATCTTGACCTGAAGTAATACCTCCAAGAGTTCCACCTGAATTATTACTAAGAAAACCTTTTTTCGAGTCAATTTCATCTCTATGCTCTGTACCTTTTTGCGTCACACACGCAAAACCTGCGCCTATCTCAACAGCTTTTACTGCATTTATACTCATCATTGCTTTTGCAATATCAGCATCAATCCTATCAAAAACAGGCTCACCTAGACCACTAGGAACATTTGTCGCTATAGTGTTTATTCTTGCACCGATAGAGTTTCCCTCTTTTCTTAAATTATCCATAAAATCCTCAAGATCTTTTACTTTAGATTTATCTGGAAAGAAAAAAGGATTTGTTTCTATATCTTTATAATTAATATTATCTGCTGATATTGGCCCAAGTTGCGACAAGTATCCTTGGATATTTATATTAAATTTTTCTTTTAAATATAATTTAGCGATTGCGCCAGCTGCAACTCTCGTAGCAGTTTCCCTGGCTGAAGATCTACCCCCGCCTTTATAATCTCGGTTTCCATATTTCTTATCATAAGTTATATCAGCATGGCCTGGCCTGTAAAGATCTTTAATATCTGTATAATCTTTGCTTCTTGCATCTTCATTATAAATTATCATGCTTATTGGTGTACCAGTGGTTTTCCCTTCGAAAACGCCTGATAGAATTTTTACGCAATCAGACTCCTTTCTTTGGGATGTATGTCTTGTTTTGCCAGTTTTTCTTCTATCTAAATCATTTTGAATATAATCGAGATCTATCTTGAGATTTGGTGGACAACCGTCTATTATACAGCCGATAGCCTCACCATGACTTTCGCCATAAGTTGTTACTTTAAATAATTGGCCGTGGCTATTTCCTGACATAACCTATATTGTACCAAAAATAAAAGTTTTAATAGTACTTAAATGAAAGAAAATATAAAAAAATTTACAGAACAATTTAAAATTATCCTTTTTCATGTATCCCCATTACATTTTATATCTGATATTACGTTCAAATTATCAAGAATAGAGGAAAAAACAATTAAAAATGTTTTAATTAGATTATATATTGCACTATTTAAAATTAAACTTGATGAATATTTAATAAAAAATATTAGTGAATATAAATCTTTAAATGACTTTTTTATTCGAGAGCTTGATATGTCTTTTAGAGAAGATCTTGATAATAGTGATAATATAATTTCACCTTGTGATGGAACTATTGCTGGTTTCGGCAATATAGATAACAACACATTCATACATGCAAAAAAATATAAGTACTCTATAAATGAATTAATTAATGAAAAAAGTAATGACTTCAATAATGGAAAATTTATAAATATATATTTAGAGCCAAAAGATTGTCATAGAATTTATATGCCCTGTGATGCAGACTTAATAAAAGTTACGCATGTACCCGGAAAACTATATAGTGTCGCACCTTACGCAACATATGGTATTAAAAATTTATATTCTAAAAATGAAAGAGTGATTTTAAATTTTTCTAATAAGGATTTTAAAATGTCTATGATTATGGTTGGTGCTGTAAATGTTGGCTGTATAACATTATCTGACTACGGAATAATTTCACCTGCTAAATACAGAAGTAGCATAACTGAATTTAAAAAAGAAAATGAGATTAAATCTTATAAAAAAGGAGATGAAATAGGTATGTTTAATTTGGGCTCAACAGTTATATTGCTTTTCAGCACAAATGATAAAAAATGGGTAAGAGAAATTATATTAGATAATAAAGTATCGATAAGAAACAAGCTTTTAAAATAATATTATATTTTTACCCTTGAAACATATTCCTTAGTTCTTGTATCAATTTTGATCACGTCATTGTTGTTTATAAATAACGGTACCTGAATTTCAGCGCCTGTTTCCAAGGTTGCTATTTTTGTAGCTTTTGAAGTAGTATCACCTTTTAGGCCAGGCTCCGTATGCTTTATCTGTAACTCAACAAAATTTGGTAACTCAACTGAAATTGCATTATGATTAAAGAAAGTTATTGAGCATACCTCTTCCCCTTTTAGTAGAATTTTATAATCACCAATAATTTTACTATCAATTGAAATTTGCTCAAAACTTTCGAGATCCATAAAAAAATAATTTGTGTCATCATTATAAAGATACTGCATTTCTGTAATTTGTACATCGGCGGAGTTAAGACTATCACCAATTTTCAAGGTTTTTTCATTAACCCTTCCATTTGTTAAATTTTTTAATTTAATCTTACTAAATGCTTGGCCTTTTCCTGGTTTATGAAATGAATTATCTATTATTTCATAAGGTTCATTATTAATTAAAACCTTTAATCCATTTTTTATATTGCTTGTATTATAGGTAGTCATATTTTAGCCATTCCTCAATAATGATTCGATTCTAGATTCTATCGAGGGATGACTACTAAATAAACTTGCTTTTTTGCCAGATATTCCAAAAGCAGCCATTTGATCTGGTAATGCATCTGGCGATTTTGTTGATAAAGTTTTTAATGCTGAAATCATATTACTTGCTCCTACTATTTCAGCTGCTGATGCATCAGCCGCATACTCTCTTTTTCTTGAGAACCACATAACTATAATACTTGCTAAAATTGAAAGTAAAATTTGAGCGATAATACTTGTTATATAGTATGCTGGACCGTGACCTCTTTGAACTTTAAAAACAACTCTATCAACAATATGCCCAATAACTCTCGAGAAAAAAATTACAAAAGTATTAACTACGCCTTGAATTAGAGTCATTGTTACCATATCTCCATTTTTTATATGTGAAACCTCGTGAGCAATTACAGCTGAAATCTCATTTCTGTTCATATGATTTACTAAACCAGAGCTTAATGCTACCAATGAATTATTTTTTGATGCTCCGGTTGCAAAAGCATTTAGTTGTTGAGAATTAAAAATACCAAACTCTGGAGTCTTAATATCTGCTTTCTTTGATATATTATCTAATTCTTGAAGCAACCAAGATTCAGTGTCGTTCTTTGGCTTGCTAATTATAATGACGCCCATGCTTTTTTTAGCTAGCCATTTTGATATTAATAAAGAAATAAATGAACCAGTAAATCCAATAACTGCAGATATAAAAAGAAGCGAATTTACATCTAATCCAATACCCTGCTCATCTAGCACGCCGTCAACGCCAAATATAGACATAGTAATACTTAAAACAATCAAAATTGCAAAGTTCGTTCCTAAAAAAAGTGCTATTCTTAACATATTTATCTCCAATTACTTAATTTATAAATTTTATATTATTATAATAACAAATGAATATAAATAATTTTTTACAAAGTAACAAAAGTATCAATGTAATTGCATCTGCTGGAACAGGAAAAACTTGGATCATAATATCAAAAATATTAAGATTATTATTAGATGACATAGAACCAGAAAAAATCACAGCAATAACATTCACAAAAAAAGCTGCAGCAGAGATGAGGGAAAGACTGAATGACAAGATAGAACATTGGGCCCAAATAAATGAACAAGATATAGTAAAAGAGCTTAATGAAATTGGAATTAACAAAAATCTAGAAAAATACTGTAAAAAAGCTAAAGAACTTTTTTTAAAAATCCAATTAAACAATAAAGATATTAGAATATCGACATTTGATTCGTTTTTCATTGAAATACTCCTTCAATTTCACTTAGACGATGATATATCAGATAACTTGACATTAAATTCAAAAGTTAACTCAAATATAATCTCGGAAGAAATACAAAATAAAATATTAAGTGAAGAATACTTAAATAAAAATATTTTGTTAAAAAATAATGTTAATTTTTTAATAGAAACCATTGGAAGCTATAATTTAGTAAAAAATTCAATTAAAGAAATTATTAATAAGAAAGCATATTATTTAGAGACAAATGAAAAAACAGATTTTAATAAATCAAAAATAGCATACGATCAAGATATTTTAAATAATCTACAATTATGTTTAATAAAAGATATCCGTAATATGATTAATGAAAACTCTTTACAAAAAGAGCTTGAAATACTAACTAATGGCTTAAATTCGAAAGAAATTTCTAATGAAGAAAAAGTTAATCTTATAAAAAATTTCTTTTTAACAAAAAGTAGAACACCAAAAAAATCTTTAACAAAAAAATTAGAGAAAAATAATATTTTTATAGATATATTTATAGATAATATTTTTTTATATGAAGAAAAGGTCTTTAGGGAAATTCAAATTTCTTGGAAATTTGTAATTCAAAAATATTTCGAAGAATACCAGAATTTTTTGTACGAAAATGATTTATATGATTTTGATGATAAAACTTGGCTATGTTATAAAAAACTTTCAAGTCTTGAAATGGATGACTGGATTCTTTATAAAATTGCAAATTCTATAAATCATTTACTTATAGATGAATTTCAAGATACAAATAGTCTTCAATGGAAAATAATTAAAATTATTCTCCTTGCTATTCATAATCTTCAAGATAAATGCACTGTTACAATTGTTGGTGACCCTAACCAATCTATATACGGTTTTAGAGGTTCAGAGGCAAAAATTTTTGCCTTATCAAGAGACTTTACTAAAAAATACTTTTTATCCGAAGATATTAATTTATTAGAATCAAGAAGATCTTCAAAAGAGATTATTGAATATGTGAATGAGGTTTTTAATTTTCAAGAAAAATTCACGACAATAATTAAAAGAAAAGGCAAAGTAATTATAAATAACCTTAAATTAGAAAGTAATTATGAAGTAAATTCAATAGAAGATCAGATTTACATTGAATCAGAAAAGATAACTGAGCAGATTCATAACATTGTAGATAATAAAACTATAAATTATAGAGATATAATTATTTTATTAAAGGATAGAACACATATAGATCAGCTTGCTGATTCAATGGTTGCGAATAATATACCTTTTAGTACAGACAAAAAGAAATCTCTTTTAGAAAATAGAGAAATCAATGATATTTATAAATTACTAAAGTATTTAATATTAAGCGAAAAAAATACATATAATTTATTTTCTCTTATTACGTCACCTTTATTTAATGTACAAATTGACGAAATTTCAAAATATGATGTAAATAATTTTAATGATCTTGAAAAATTTTTAATTAAAAATAAGTTTATGAACAAAATAAAAATTTGGAAACAATTAATTGGTAGAATACCAATCCATGATTTATTAAATAAAATTTATAAAGATACTGATATATATAACAAATACATTAGTAAAAATACTTTAAAAAATTATGAAATTAAAAATAATTTACTTTCATTTTTAAATTTGTCTTTAAAATTAAATCAAGGAAGATATATAACGCCTTTAGGATTTTTAAACTATATGGAAAAAATTAAAAAATATCCAGAAGATTATCAAACCATATTATCAAATAATGTTAGAATTCTTTCTATACATGCTGCAAAAGGTCTGGAATCTGAGGTTGTTATACTTGCGCAAACTTATAGAAACAATTCAAAAAATTTAAAAAATATAATTTATCCTGTTTTCAATAACTTGTTAGCGTGTGAAGATCTTATTTTGCGTACAACAAATTTTCAAAATAACTCAATTATTGATAAAAAATTTCTTGATGCAAAGTCCAAAGAAGAAACCGAAGAAAAAAACCTTCTTTATGTTGCTTGTACTAGAGCTAAAAATACTTTAATAATTAATGGTTTCGAAAATCAAAATTGCTGGTTTTCTAATTATTTATTTTTTTAATAATCTCTTGTGGTTCAACATAGCCTTGTATTAATGATCCATCTGGGAGAAATATTGATGGTGTTGATCCTACACCAATAGCACTTATTAGCTCTTGATGTTCCTCAATAGGGTTTTTACAACTCTGGTTTGGTATTTTTTCTTCATTTTTTAATAATGTAAAGGCCTTATTCTGATCATCTGAGCACCAAGCCGAAATTATCTTTTTTTTGGAACTTGGTTTGATTGCAAATACTAAATACCTAATCTTTATATCATTATCCATAAATATAGGTATATCTTTATGAAATTTTCTACAATAAGCACAATCTATGTCAGTTATGACAGTAATATAATTAGAGCTATTTTTACCAAAAACAAATAGTTTAGAATCTGGTATTTTATCTAATAAAATTTTTCTTCCTACTTCTTCTGATATATCCGTAAGATTTTTAAAATAATACTTTCCTTGTTCTAATATAATTCTTTGTAAATTTCCACCTTCAAATATATATTTTGCATCGTGTGTAACGTATATTATTTCACCTCCATAAACAACCTCATAAATATTTGTAATTGGAGAGGGCTTAATACTATCAAAATTATACTTAGGTATAATTTCTCTCAACTTTTTTTGTAAAAAAATAATATTAGGATCATCTTTTTCATTAGCAAATAGATTTACACTAAATGGTGAAAATAAAAGTATAAAAATAATTTGAAAGATTAATAAAAATCTAATTATTTCTGCTAAGCTCTTGGATGATTTTTGCAATGTAGCTCCTTCAATTCATTTTTAGCTATATGAGTGTATAATTGAGTTGTTGATAAATCACTGTGTCCTAGTAATAGCTGAACAACTCTTAAATCTGCTCCATTATTAATCATATGCGTTGCAAATGCATGTCTTAATGTGTGAGGTGATAAATGACTTCTAATGCCTACTTGAATTGCATATTTTTTAAGTATGTGCCAGAAAGAATGCCTTGTCATTTCTTTTCCTCTATTACTTAGAAACAATGAGTCTATTTTTTTATCACGAATAAATTGTGGTCGATAATCGTCTATGTAAACTTTTAAGAAGGATAAAGCATAATCGTTTATAGGAATTATTCGTTCCTTACTTCCTTTACCCATTACTCTTACAAAGTTACTTTCCATGATAACTTGAGAAAGTTTTAATGTAACTAATTCAGAAACTCTTAAACCACAGGCGTACAGTACTTCTAACATAGCTTTATCTCTAGCACCTAATTTTGATTTTATATTCGGCGCATTTAATAACTTATCAACACTTTCAACGTCTATAGTATGTGGGAGACTTTTTATTTTTCTTGGACTTTCAAGATTTTCTGCTGGATTTTTTTTAATAATATTATGAGATAGTAAATACAAAAAAAATTTTTTCAATGAAGAAATTAATCTCATATTACTTCGTGAAGAAATACCATTTGAAAATCTAAGAGATAAAAAAGAATTTATATCAGAATGAGTTACTTCTGATAATTTAATTTTTTTATTTTCCATATGCACTAAAAATTTTCTAATATCATTTTCATAAGATATTAAAGTATTTTTAGAGAGACCCTGCTCCGCCCATATGTTATCAAGAAAGCTATCTAAATAGTCATTATGTAATATATTTTTCATAATATTTATATTATATAATAAAGAAAATTTTGATTTAGTACAATGAGGTTTAATTATGCAATATGCTTCACTTTGGAGGAGAATAATAGCAATAATTTATGATTTAATATTAGTTATTTCAATTCTATTTTTAATGTCTTTGCCATTATTTAATTTTAATCTTCAAGAAGACATATTCTTAAAAATTATAGTGCAAATATATTTTTATTTAATAATTCAATATTTTTTCGTGTGGTTTTGGGTAAACAAACAGGGTACTCTAGGAATGAGAACGTGGAAATTAAAAATTGTTGATATAAATGGTAATAAAATATCTTATAAAAAAGCTATTTTAAGATTTAATGTTGCAATTATATCTATTCTTTTTTTTGGATTTGGATTTATTATATCAATTTTTCATAAAGATAAGAAATGCTTACATGATATTATTTCGAAAACCTTTTTAATAAAATCTTAAATCCATAAAGCTTTTTTATTATTGCCAGACTTAGTATAATTAAAATTATCAAAGGCAAAAAAGAACCTACAATAGGATTTATATCAATAATAACTGATAGTTTATTTAATGTCTGATTAAATAAAAATAGAGTTACGCCCAATAAAATACCAACGAAAATTCTTTTTCCAAAACTTGCAGATCTTATATTAGAATGAACGAATGGTGTTGTGAGTAAAAACATAACTAAGCAAGATAATGGTATTGAAAATTTTGACCAAAATGCTAATTCATAACTTTTTGACTCCATAAGATTATTTTTCAAATAATTTATATACGTTTTTAACTGAAAAAGTGTCATCTGATTAGGTTTAATGATCATGATATCGAATAAATCTAAATCAATAAATTCTTGAAAAGTTGCTTCTGCCTCTGTTTCAATCTCAATGTCTTTTTTCATAAAGCTTGTGGATGTGACATTTTTCATTTTCCACATCCCATTAGCATAATATCCTTCTTCAGCATAAATAGATTCCATTAATTGTTGTTTATTATTAAATCTATACAGCGAAACTTCTTGTACAATTTTATTTGGATAAACTTTTGCTATATGAATAAAACTACTATTACTTTTAATCCAAATGCCATCTGTATTTTTCATACTTAATCTTGTCGATTCACTTAAGTTCTTAATGTTATTAGCAAGCTGTTGTCCTTTTGGCGCTATAAACTCCCCTATTAAAAAAGTTATAACGACAATTAAAAGTCCTGTTTTGAGTGTAATAGAGGTAATTTTAAGAAAAGATAATCCAGATGACTTTGCAGCATTTAGTTCGCTTGTACTTGATAGTTTGCTAAGACCAATTAAACTTCCCATAAGGGTTGCTATTGGTAAAATTTCATAAATATTTTGAGGAGTATTAAGTATTACATATAAAAAAGCCAAAGATATTGGATAATCATCACTAATTTTTTTTATCTCATCTACTAAATCAAGCAAGCCAACAACTATAATTAATATACCTAAGACCGAAAAAATCGATACTAATACTTGTTTTGCAATATATCTATCTAATATTTTCATGTTTTTTTATAAATATTTTTTAAAATAATTTTTATATCATTAAATTGAGTTAGTTGTTTTCTTTTCAAAAAGTATATTAAATAACAGGAAATTATTGCAAGCATATGAACCCACCAAGTACCTATATAAGAAAATAGATATACATCCTTTTGAATTTGATTTACTGAAACAATTACTAAATTTGAATATAGAAAATATATAATTATAGCAGCAAGTATATTTGAATATTTATTTTGTCTTGGCTTAATATCTGAAAAGATAAAAGCAAATAAAATTAATATAATGACTGAAAGTGGAGAAAATAGACGCCATTGAATTTCTGCATTGGATAACGCCAAGTTATTATCACTTAACAAATCAAAAATACTCTTCATTCTATAATTTAAAGAAAAATCTGGAGTTGAGTTTATTAATTTAACTTCATGCTTATCATATTTCATCACCTGGAAATTACCTGTGCCGGGTGTACCGGTATATCTTTGTCCATTTCTCAAGATCAACATTCTTACCCCATCTTCAACAAATTCATCTCCCTCTTCTGCTGTCTCAATGGATACTTTATTATTTTCAGAGCTTTTTATAAAAATTCTTTTTGAAACTTTATCCTCTATGTCCTCAACAAAAATTATCCAATTTTTGTCTTTCATTTGAATAAACTTTCCAGGAGTAGTTAAGCCTATTTCTGATGTAGTAGCTGCCTCTATTTTCTTTTTTTGTATTTCAGAAATCAGATATGGTGACGTAAAAATATTTAATATCAGTATTATTAAAAAAGACGGTATTGTAATTATAAAAAATAACTTAATAAATGTTGTCTTATAATTTCCCGATGCTTTTAAAGCATATATTTCGCTATCTTTATAAAACTTAGAAAGCGCAATAATTAAACCTATCATAATTGCAAAAGGTAATAATAAAATTATTGATTTTGAAGTACTTAAAAATAATAGTGAAAAAATCATTTCAATTTCAAATCTTCCATCAATTACATAACCTAGAAGTTTTACAAATAGTCTGCCCACAATTACAAGTATTAATACCGAGATCACAGCTAAAAATGTAAGAGAAAAGCTTCTAAGAAGGTATTTATCTATAATATTCAGGTTTTTATATTCTTCTACAGGAACTAAATTATTTGTAATTAACTTTTTAAATACTTTTAATAATAAAGTGATTTTGGTATTCTTAATTTTATAAAATACAGATTTGGTTATTTTATTAAAAATGTCTAATTTTAATTTACACATTTTGTAAATTTCCAACCATTTTTCTCTAATTTTGGTATATTTATAGTTAATTTTCATATTCAATAATTTAATGAGGCAACAGAAACTATGCAATACAATTTAATCAATAATATAACACCAAATGCTGCCAAAGGGTCAGCAATATTTGGAATATTTAAGGGCGCTAATATAAGCCAATTTTCTTATGCTTTTGATAAACCAGAGCTAACAAAAATTTCTAATATTATTAAGAGCTCGTCATTTCAAGGTGAAATTAATGAGTCTATTAGTATCTATGAAACGCTAAATAAAAATTTTGAAAAAAGCTACTTTATTGGATTAGGAGAAAAAAATAAATATAACGAAAAAAAATTTTTAAAAGCAATAAAAAAAGCAGCAGATGTTTGTAAAAAAGAAAATGCAAAGAATATTTATATTAATTTAGATACTTTTTCTCATAAAGATATTAAAAAAGACTGGGCTGTAAGAAACATATCTATTAAATTTAATGATATTGAGTATCAATATAATAAAACTAAAAATAAGACAAAAAAGATAAATTATAAAATAAATAAACTGATTTTCTTATTCAGAGATAATAAAAGTATTAATAAAAAAATTATGAATAAAGCTATTACTCAAGGTGAGGCAATATCAAATGGTATAAAGCTAGCTAAAGAATTAGGTGATCTGCCAAGTAATATTTGTACTCCAACTTATCTAGCAAAGACAGCAGCTTCTTTAGGTAAAACAAATAAAAAGTTAAATGTAAAAGTTCATAATGAAAAAGAGATGAAGAATATGGGAATGAATTGCCTCCTTTCTGTTGGTAATGGTAGTGAAGAACCATCAAAATTAATAACAGTAAAATATACTGGAGCAAATAAAAATGAAAAACCTATAGTGCTTGTTGGAAAAGGAATTACTTTTGATACTGGAGGTATATCTATCAAACCAAGTAATGGAATGGATGAAATGAAATACGATATGTGCGGAGCAGCAAGTGTTCTAGGCACGATCAAATGTATAAGTGAACTTAACTTGAAAGTAAATGTAATCGGAATCATTGCATCTGCTGAGAACATGCCTAGTGGATCTGCAACTAATCCCGGCGATGTAGTAACTACAATGTCTGGCCAAACGGTTGAAATTTTAAATACTGATGCTGAAGGTCGACTTGTATTGTGTGATGCTCTTACATATGCCGAAAGATTCAAACCTAAGTATGTAATTGATATAGCAACATTAACGGGAGCTGTTCTTGTTGCTTTAGGCAAAGTTGCCAGCGGAGTTCTCTCCAACGATAAAAAACTTACTGAAATGCTAGTTAATAGCTCAAATATTAGCCATGATTATATTTGGGAATTACCTTTGTGGGAGGAATTTCAATCAGAGCTAGATAGTAATTTCGCTGACATAGCAAATATTGGAAAAAGATATGCTGGAACAATCACTGCAGCATGTTTTTTATCAAGGTTTACTGAAAAATATAACTGGGCTCATTTAGATATTGCTGGCACAGCATGGAATGAGGGTGGGCAAAAAGGAGGAACTGGAAGACCTGTCTCTCTTTTATCTCATTTTATAATTAACTATGCTAAATCTTTATAGAAAAATCTGAGCTAAGATATTTAAATGATCAATACAAAATACAATCCTTCTGAAATTGAAGAAAAATGGTACAAACAATGGGAAGAGAACAAAATATTTTCCCCAAGTAAAGAAGGTGATCCATATTGTATTATGATTCCTCCTCCTAATGTAACTGGCACATTACACATGGGTCACGCTTTTCAAGTTACATTAATGGATATTCTTTGTCGGTACCATAGAATGCTTGGTTATAAAACTCTTTGGCAAGCCGGTACAGATCATGCGGGTATAGCTACTCAAATGGTTGTTGAAAGAAAATTAACTGCTCAAGGTATCTCAAGAACAGATTTAGGTAGGGAAAAGTTCATTGATCAAGTATGGGATTGGAAAAGTCAATCTGGAGATATTATTACAAAACAACTAAGAAGAATGGGAGCTTCTCTTGATTGGGAAAGTGAAAGATTTACACTTGATGAAGGTTTATCAGCCGCAGTAAACAAAGTATTTATTGATTTATACGAAGAAGGTTTAATTTATAAAGGTAAAAGACTTGTAAATTGGGATCCAGTTCTTCAAACTGCTTTATCTGATCTTGAGGTCATATCTTCTGAAGAAAATGGAAAACTATGGGAAATTAAATACCCAATAGATGGTGATCAAGAAAATTTTTTAAAAGTTGCAACTACTAGACCAGAAACTATTCTTGGAGATACTGGTGTAGCAATTAATCCAAATGATGACAGGTATAAATCATTTATTGGTAAACAAGCCGTTGTCCCCATAACCGGAAAAAAAGTTCCAATAATATCTGATGAGTATGTTGATATGGAGTTTGGCACAGGATGTTTAAAAATTACACCTGCACATGATTTTAATGACTACGAATTAGCAAAAAAACATGGTTTAGAAATTTTAAATATATTTGATAATTCAGCTAGAATTAAATGCGATATTAAAGAATATAATAATTTAGATAGATTTGAAGCTAGAAAGAAAATTCTTTCTGATTTAGAAGATTTAGGACAGTTAATAAATAGTTCAAATCATAAAATGATTATACCTAGAGGTGATAGAAGTCATTCTATTATTGAGCCTTTAATGACTGATCAATGGTATGTAAAAATTAAACCACTTGCTGATGAGGCAATTAAATGTGTTGAGCAAAATGAAATTGAATTTGTTCCAAAAAATTGGGAGAAAACATATTTTGAATGGATGAATAATATTCAAGACTGGTGTATTAGTAGACAGCTTTGGTGGGGTCATAGGATACCTGCTTGGTATGATGACGAAAATAATATTTATGTCGGAAAAAATGAAGATGATATTAGAAAAAAATACGATATAAAAGATGAAGTTATTTTAAATCAAGACGAAGATGTTTTAGATACTTGGTTTTCATCTTCATTGTGGCCCTTTTCAACACTAGGATGGCCAAAAGAAACAGAAAGGGTAAAAACTTTTTATCCCACAAGTGTCTTGATAACAGGTTTTGACATTATATTTTTTTGGGTTGCCCGAATGATTATGATGGGTAAAAAATTTCTTGAGGATGTTCCTTTTGAAAAAATTTACGTGCATGGATTGGTGAAAGATTCTTATGGAAACAAAATGTCAAAATCTAAAGGAAATATAATAGATCCTATAGATCTTATTGATGGAATTAGTCTAAATGATTTAATTAACAAAAGAGCTTCGGATTTAATGCAACCTGAGATGTCAGAAAAAATAATAAAAAATACAAAGAAAGAGTATCCACAAGGAATTGATTCTTATGGGACTGATGCTCTAAGATTTACATTTGCTTCGCTTGCTAGTAATGGCAGAGATATTAATTTTAATCTTAAAAGAGTTGAGGGATATAGAAATTTTTGCAATAAACTATGGAATGCAGCTCGTTTTGTAAAAATGCAAAGTGATTCTTTTGTAAAAAAAGATGCATATGAATACAAGGATGAAGATATTTGGATACGTCATAAGTTAGGCGAAATAATTAATGACACAAAATTAAATTATAAAAATTATAGATTCGATTATGCAGCGAAGAATTTATACAGCTTTGTATGGCAAGATTATTGTAGTTGGTATATAGAAATAGCAAAATCAAAAATCAACCAAGATAATATATCTGAAATAGAAAAAAACTCTATTATTTTTAATTTACGCGACATCCTTAAAAATATTTTGCTTCTCTTGCACCCTATAATGCCATTCATAACCGAGGAGATCTATCGAGATATATTTGAAGATAAAAAATTTATACAAGATAATTCTTATCCCGAAGCAAATGAATATCTTTCAGAAAAAAATATTGAAAATATTAATTGGATGGTTGCATTAATATCAGCAATAAGAAAAACAAGGTCTGAAATTGGGGTGCAGCCAAACAAAATGATTGATATTTTGGTTACCGGGGAAACAAAAAAAGATAAATTATTCCTATCAGAATTATCACCCTTAATTAAAAACTTAGCAAAAATTAAAAATATATCATATGGTAATGAAAGCAAAACTGTAAATTACTATACTTGCGTGTATAACAATTTAAAACTTCTTATACCTACCGCTGAAATTATCGATGTTAGCTCTGAAGTAGAAAGACTAAATAAAGAAAAATCAAAATATATTAAACTAGCTGAAGGAATAGAATCAAGGCTATCAAATTCAGAATTTATAAGCAATGCTCCTGGACATATTGTTGTCGCTGATGAACAGAAGCTTACAGAGCTTAAAACAAAAATATTAAAAATTGATGAGCAGTTAAAAAAATATTAATTATTTAAGCTATATTCATATTTAATATGCCTTCCATTTTTTCAGAGGTCTCAGACTTTCCTGTTCTACTGTCTCCTATCATTGCAACTGTAACATCTACTTCTTGAACGCCATTTCCAAGCCTTTCTCTTTTCTTTATTGCAAATTCTTTAATGGATGTTATTAGTGATTCAGCAAGTCTAATTGGACCTTCCTGCTCGATCTCTTCTCTATTTTTAAAACCACAATCTAAAACCATTTCATCAGTATTTCCCTCATAGACCCCTGCCATCAACATGCTGTATGCTACACCAATTTCCATATCTCCTGTGCTGACAAGTTTTTCAATACTTGATATTAACTCTTCCTCTGTATCAGTATATTTTTCATAAAGCTCTTTATGAAGTATTGTTCCATCATTATCTTTTAATAAAGGAAAAGGATTTGCCCAATAGCTAATTTCTGTTCCTCCTCTTCCTGTTTGTGTACTTCCGGCTGCACATCTTCTGCCATCATGAAAATTAACTATAGCATCTTTTACTGACATACTTGTATCTACCATTGTCTCGCCAGGTTTTTTAAGATCATAATTATTTATATATAATAATAAATCCAAATCGCTACCTGTTGAAACTTCATTTTCTTCTGCAACAGGGACTATTTGTCGTGCATTTGTTCCCGCTGAAGCATTATATCCAATCTCTCTTCCTATTAATTGTAACTTAGCTTGCTCACTAAAACCGTCTAAACATGCAAATGCTCCTATTTCTGTACCATAAAATTTTAATCTTTTAAATTTATCGTTTTCAGATTTATAAAATTCAGCTTTACCCATGTCATCAGCCTTAATAAATATTTCAGAAATAAATGGCTCGTTAGTCTCTTTATCAAATCCAACAACATACCTGTTGCACCCACAATGTAAAGGGAAATCGCCTTTTGTAATAGCTAAGACATTATGTAAGGTTAATATTGGCTTTTTGCAATAACCAAAATAACCATATTCTGGGAAAGCAGGAACCATACCAATCAATAGGTCATTTTTTTTATCCCTATAAAATCCTAATTCTTCTTTTTTTGCTTTAGGGTAACCAAAGAAAAATAATCCATCAGGTTTTTTATTTACAAAATCTTTATCTACTTTATAAAATGGAAAAAGATTTAATAATCCTGGTTCCATTTCTATACAACCTCTTGATTTATGAATGTAAGCAATAATTAACCATTTACCTACACTTAAAGGGACAGCCACCCAATCGTCTGGATTAAAATTATCTAAATTTAGAGGATTTTTTTCCAACTCATAAAAAGGAAATGCTCTCTTATTTACCGACGTCTCATAATGAACTCCAGTTTTAATATCTGCTGTTACAGTTAAATTTGTATGTGCCAACTTAGAGTAGTCAGAAGGAATATTTCCATAATGACCGGAAATTTCACCTGCTGTTACATTTGGCGACGCGTCAGTAGCTGATGATCTTGATACACCGTGACCTAATCCAACTGTATCTAAAAGTTTTCTTCTTGTAAGAATTATTAACTCAGACAAGTTTTCAGCCTTATCAGAAACTTTAGATTTCAAGGATTTTTGGGATTCTGCTCCAGTTGTAACGATGTCATTATTTAACCTAACTAACCTAGAGAAACTTTTGTTTCTGTAATGATGATAACATCCATCTAAAAATCTTGCGATAGCTCTATCTCTTTCAAGTTCTTTACCTGTTGCTTCTCTCTCAAAAATTTTAAGAATGTCTTTCAAAGTAAGATTTGCTATCAAATCCATTTTTTGTTTTGCTTCTTGGGAATGCTTTTCTCCTTTTTTTTCAAGATCCTCTAAATATTCTTTTTTATATATTTTTAAATACCTAGCGAACGCATAACTCCTAAGAAGTTGCTCTGGAGTTTCACAACTGTCTTTTATCTCTAAAATTGATTCCACAATATCTCCCCAAAAAAAAATTAAAACATTCCTTGTGCTAAATTAAATATAATCCTTTATAATTTGTAATAATATGGTTATATAGCTTATTTATATTAGCAAATATATATTACATATTATTATCGAATTTATGAATCAAATTATAAATAAAATTTATCCGCAGTCAAAAAAAGCTGTATATCAAGCTAAAAATCTCTTTTTAGAGCCTGTTTTGAGTAGATTAAATGGCCAAAAACCCACGTATTTTGCTAATTTTTTAATGAGTTTTGATGGTAGGATTGCCATTTTTAACAAAAAATACCGCAAATTATTAACGCCTAGAAGCATAAAAAGTGATATTGATTTTTCATTGTTTTGCCAACTTCAGGCTCAAGCAGATTGTTTAGTCACCAATACAAACTACATTAATGGTTTATCAAAAGGTTATTATGGCAATATCCTGTCAACAAAGGACGAAGCATTAAAAAATTGGAGGATAAAAAATAATATTAAGAGACAAGACATAATCTTATTAAGCAATAGTTTAAATTTTCCTATTAACAAGCACCTAGAATTATACAAAGATAGGATGATAATACTTTCTACAGCCCAAAATACAAAAAAATATAACCAGCTCAAAGAAAAAAACTTTAATATCATAAAATGTAGCGGAAATAATGTCTCTGCAAATAAACTTAATAATCTTGTTATAAAAAATAAATATAAAGCAGTATACTTTATAGCAGGCCCAAGAATAGTTGAACAAATGATTAGTAAAAATCTAATAGACAGATACTACTGCAGCATTTGTTTATCTATGTTAGGTACGGAAAAATATGATACGATCATAAGAGGTGATTTTTTAAAAAAAGCAATAAATTTAGAGTTGATTGAAATGTATATACACACACAAATGAAAAATAAGACAAAAGAACAAATGTTATTTCAAATTTATAATTTAAAGGGTTAATAATATGATTTTAGAATTATTATCAAATTATGGTCTTTTTTTATTAAAAACACTTACGGTTGTAATAAGTATTTTATTAATTTTAAGTTTTATTATAAATTCAAAAAAAAATAAAAGTGATGGAAATCTACAAATTACGAATATCAATAAAGATTTAGAAGATCTTGAAGAAAGTATAAAAAAAAATATTCTTTCAAGCTCTGATTTTAAAAAATTTATCAAAAATAAAAAGAAAACAAAAAAAATAAATGAAAAAAAACTCTTTATAATTGATTTTAAAGGTAATATTAAAGCTAGTGGAATTATTTCTCTTCGAAGAGAAATTTCAGGGATACTTTTAGCCCATAAAAAAGGTGATGAAATACTTATAAGGCTTGAGAATTCTGGTGGAACTGTTCACGAGCATGGGTTAGCAGCCTCTCAATTAAAAAGAATAAGAGATAAAAAAATTCCTTTAACAATTTGTGTCGACAAGGTAGCTGCAAGTGGTGGTTATATGATGGCTTGTGTCGCAAATAAAATTGTAGCGTCTCCATTTGCTATTATTGGTTCTATCGGAGTATTAGCTCAGGTTCCTAATTTTAACAAGTTATTAAAAAATAAAGGAATTGATTTTGAGCAGCATACTGCTGGTGATTTTAAAAGAACTGTCACAATGTTTGGTGAAAATACTGATAAAGATAGAGAGAAATTAAATGAACAGTTAGAAGATATACACGTTTTGTTTAAAGACTTTATTACAAGCCAAAGAAAAAATATTGATATAAGTAAGGTTGCTACTGGTGAATATTGGTATGGAAAAAATGCTCTTGATTTAAATTTAATTGATCAAATTATGACAAGTGATGAGTACATCTTAAATATGAGAGAAAAATTTAATATAATTCAGGTAAAATATAAGCCAGCACAAACACTGACTAGTAAATTTTCTAATGCTTCGGCACAAATCTCAAAAAAGATATTTAATACTTTTGAGCAAAAAAATCACGACAAAAATTACTTCAAATAATACCTTTTCTAATTATCTCTAATATACCCTCTTTGATAGCTTTTGCTATATTCTCCTGAAATTTTTTTGTTCTTAGTTTTTTTTCTTCTTGCCTATTTGATAAAAAAGCCGTTTCTACTAAAATAGATGGTATATCAGGAGATTTTAAAACTACAAAACCCGCTTGTTCTACATTTTCTGAGTGTAATTTAGAAACATTTTTTAATTTACTTAAAATAATTTTTGACGCTTTTAAACTAGTTTCTATTGCTGCGCTTTGCGATAAGTCTAGTATTACTTGAGCAACATCTTCTTCTTTATCATCTATACTTGCACCGCCAACTAAATCTACGGAATTTTCTTTATTTGCAAGCCATTTTGCTGCTTCACTAGAAGCCCCATGTTGAGACAGGACATATATTGAAGATCCTTTTGCTTTTTTATTTCTTGCAGCGTCAGCATGTATAGATATAAAAAGATCTGCTTTATGCTTTCTTGCCTTGTTTATCCTTGACCTTAGTGACATATAAATATCCCTGTTTCTAATTAATATTGGCTTTATATTTTTTTCTTTTTTTAATAATACATATAATTTTTTTGCTATTGATAATACAATATCTTTTTCTAGAGTACCCTTTCTACCAACTGCTCCTGGATCTTTTCCACCATGGCCGGCATCAATCGCAATAATTGTTTTTGCTTTTGAAATAATTTTATTTTTTTTTGCCTGATCTTTATTTTTTGAATCAATAAAAACAATATCTACCACTAGTCGATAGCCGTATTTATCTTTAGGAGGCAAGGTAAAATATTTAAATTTAAATTGGTTATTAGATTTGAAATTAAGTTTTAGATTCTTATTTTCTTTAGTAAGTTTAAACAATTTAACAAAATTTCCTTTCACCTTTGGTGTGTTAAATTTCTCTGCGATACTAATATTATACAAATCAATTACTATGTGACTTTTGTTTTCTTTTTCTGATAATTTATAATTAATATTTTTGTTCGAATCAAAAACAATTCTTAGTGTCGTATTATTTTTATTATACGATACTCTCATCTCATTAAGTTTAGTTACTGATAAAGCTTCTACAGGTATTAAAAGAAAAAAGAGAGCCGCAGCAATAAAATAAGAAAAATTTATATTTGGAGTTTTTTTAGTTTGCAGCATAATTAAGTTTTCTTAAGATATTTTTTCCACTCTTTGTGTTGCCAGTAAAATTAAATTCTCTTGAGTTTTCTTGATTTAAAATATTAATATTAATAATTATATCTGTTTTTTTCATTATATTTTGATCATTTTCTATCCATTCAATCAATATCAAACTATTATTAGAATAGTAACTTCTAATATCTAAATATTCGCTTTCATTTTCTTTTATTCTATATAAATCTATATGATAAATATTAACATCTCTAAAACAATACTCTTCGATTAGACTAAATGTTGGACTTTTTACTCTTTCCCCGCTCTTATAAGTACGAACTAAATTTCTTACGAAAAATGTTTTGCCAACACCCAAATCTCCTTTAAAACCAATAATTAAAGGTAAATCAATGACCTTGGAAAAATTATTTACCAATTTTTTTGTTTGTTCTTCATTATTAACTGTGTGTTTCATAAATTAATTAGATGATTAATTCTAAAACCTAAACTTTATTAGACATAATATTTGCATCATTGTATATCAAAGAATAGAATAACACTTAATAAAATATATTATCTGGAGGAGAAAAATAATGAATCCCTTAAAATCAATACCTATGACTGTTGGATTAGGTTTTATTCTAGCTATAGTAATAAGCTTGGCATATGATCATGTTGGACCAGATATGCCTCTTTGGTCATTAGTAACTTGGCTACATGTTTTCTTTGGAATAATATGGATTGGATTACTTTATTATTTTAATTTCGTGCAAGTTCCTGGTGTAGCTTCAGCATTAGCTGATAAAGATGGACCAGGCCCTGCTGCTATAAACAAATATATAGCTCCCACCGCACTATTTTATTTTAGATGGGGCGCACTTCTAACTTGGATAACTGGCGCAGCAGCATTACATTATAGCGGAATTGGTATTCATAATGCATTTGCCCTTCAATCAGGAGCGGAAGTAATTGGTATTGGGGCTTGGCTTGGCACAATAATGCTTCTTAATGTATGGGGATTAATTTGGCCAAATCAGAAAAGAATATTAGGGATTGTTGATGCAACCGACGAGCAGATAGCAAAAGGTAAAGTTGTTGCATTAATGGCTTCTAGGACAAATACATTATTATCTATACCGATGCTAATGTGTATGAGTAGTCACATGCATGGCTTACCTCTATAGCATTGAATTTATTTATAATTAACAGTAATATATAAATTATTTACGGCAGCATTAGCTGCCGTTTTTATTTGTTATAGGTTTTACTATGAATTATTTAATGAAAAATTATAAGCCTTTAGATATATCATTTGATAATGGTAAAGGCTGCTATTTATATACAAAAAATGGAACAGAATACTTAGATGCTATCTCTGGAATAGGTGTATGCGCAATTGGACACTCTCATAATGAAATAACTAAAACAATTAGTAATCAAGCGAAAAAACTACTACATATTTCAAATTTATTTAATATTAAAAACCAAGAAATACTTGCAAGTAAGCTATGTAATATTTCAAGCATGAACTCTGCATTTTTTTGTAATTCTGGGTCTGAGGCAAATGAAGCAGCTATTAAACTTGCTAGGCTTCACGCGAATAATAAAAAATTAAAAAATTCAAAAATAATAGTGTTTGATAAGGCTTGGCATGGAAGAACAATAGCAACTTTAAGCGCAACTGGCAGTACATCTGCACAAAAAGGATTTAAACCATTACTTAATGGTTTTGTTAAATGTAACTTTAATGACATTACTTCTGTCAAAAAAGCAATTAAAAAATATAGTGTATCCGCACTTATGATCGAAACTATTCAAGGAGAAGGCGGTATTAGAGTTGCCAGTAACAAATTTTTAAAAGAAATCAGAGATATTACAAAAAAAAATGATATTTTATTAATTATAGATGAAGTTCAAACAGGCATGGGTAGAACTGGAAAATGGTTTTCATATCAGCATTCAAAAATTAAACCTGATATTGTAACTTGCGCTAAGGGGTTGGGAAATGGTGTTCCTATAGGTGCTTGTCTTGGTAACGTAAAAACCGGAAAACTCTTTACTCCTGGTGCTCACGGAAGTACATTCGGTGGTAACCCTCTAGTTTGCGCAGTATCATCAAAAGTAATTGATATAATAACAAAAAAAAACTTATGCAAACACTCTGAGATAATTGGGAATTATATAGTTTCAAAAATTAAAGAAAATACAAAAAGTCTGAATATTGTTAAAGAAATTAGAGGTAAAGGATTAATGATAGGTATAGAATTAAATAAAAAAAATATAAATATTGTTGAAGCCTGCCTAGAAAAAAAACTAATATTAAATCTCACCTCCGAAAATGTAGTTAGATTATTACCTCCTTTAATTACAAACAAAAGAGAAGCAGATCTTATTGTTAAAAAATTGTGCGAAGTTTTGGGAAACTATTAATATGAAAAATAAAAATTTTATAACCTTAATGGATATCTCAAAAACAGATTTAATAAATCTTATTAGAAGAGCTATTGAGCTTAAAAAAATGTCTAGTAAAAATATTAGCTATACACCTCTACAAAATAAAACGCTAGCATTAATTTTTGATAAATCTTCAACTAGAACGAGAGTTTCTTTTGAAGTTGGTATGACTCATTTTGGAGGGAATACTTTATTTTTATCACCCAGAGATACTCAACTAGGGAGAGGCGAACCTATTGAAGATACTGCAAAAGTAATATCAAGCATGGTAGATTGTGTCGTTATAAGAACTCATAAGCATGATGATGTCTTAAAATTTTGTTCACAATCTAGCGTTCCTGTAATTAATGGTTTAACCGATTTAGTTCACCCGTGTCAATTACTTGCAGATGTAATGACATATATAGAAATAAAAGGTGATATTACAGGAAAAAATGTTGCTTGGATTGGAGATGCAAATAATATGTGTAATTCTTATATCAATGCATCAAAACAATTCGATTTTAATTTATCTATCGCAACACCAAAAAACTTTACCCCAGCTCTTTATAAAAAAGATGATGATATTCTTTTAACAAACGATCCTATGATAGCTGCAAAAAATGCAGACTTAATCGTAACAGACGTTTGGGCAAGTATGGGGCAGGAAAGTGAAGAAGAAGAAAGAAAGAAAATTTTTAAACCTCTCCAAGTAAATAAAAAAATTATGGATATTGCCAATAAAGATGTGATTTTTATGCATTGTCTACCCGCGCACAGAGGAGAAGAAGTAACTTCTGATATTTTAGATAGTAAAGCTAGCGTTGTGTGGCAAGAGGCCGAAAATAGATTGCACGCCCAAAAAGCATTGCTTGAATATTTGCTAGTAAGATAATTAAAAACTATTCTTCTATTTCTGATCTAACTTGTTCAATTGATGTATGTCTAACATCTTTACCTTTAATTAAATAAATTGTATGTTGCGCTATATTTTTTGCGTGATCACCAATTCTCTCAATACTTTTTGCGCAAGTAGATATATCAATAAAATTTTTTACAATTTTATTTTCTTCAATTTTTACAATATACGATATTAATTGACGCATACAAGCCTCATACTCGACATCAACTTTCTTATCCTCAGTAATCACCTCAAACGCATCTTCAACCGATCTTCTTGCGTATGCATCTATTGCCTTATTTAAAGCTAAAGAAGTACTATTGCCTAAATGCTCTAAACTCTTTAAAAAACTTGTATCGATATTATCGTAATTTAATTTTAAGGATAATCTTGCTATTTTTTCTGCCTCATCCCCTACTCTTTCTAGATCGGTAATAATTCTTAAAATTACTACAATAGTTCTTAAATCTTTTGCAACTGGTGTTTGAAGAGCAAGAAGTGTATTGCATTTTTCATCTATTTCAATTTCAAATTTATTGGTCATGAAATCATGCGTTGCAACATTATGCGATAATTCAGACTCGCCTTTTATTAAACCAGTTAATGCATTTGCATATGATGCTTCAACAACACCAGCCATTTCAAGTGTTAAAGACTGAACCTCCGATATGGAGTCTCCCATCGATGCTGATATATGTCCTGTATTTGATTGATTATTGTCCATATTCTCTTAAAATAACTGAGCAAGTAAAGCTGTAATTTAATTAAATTGTAACAATCTAATGTTAAATTAATATTACACTTTAATGTTAAAAAATCAAATTTGAGAAAATAATAATATAATGAATTTGTCAATAATGTTTTTTATTATAGCTCTTTTAGGAGTTTCTGGATATTTTGCAGGACTTAGAAAATCTCTTATTATTAGAGAGAAAAACACGCTTCACTCAACTCCAATATATCATGGTGTATTGCTGGCCGTTAACTCATCACTAGCATCAATTCTTACATTAGTAGTATGGTTAATTATAGAAAAAAATATATTTTATGAATTAAAGTTTTTCAGAGAGTATCTTTACTTCTTAACATTTATTGTTTTTTCATTTACTGCAACTTTAACATATAATAAAATAAAACATGAGTTTAAAGCGAGAGATAATCTAGAGAAAATAATTAAATTATTTTTATTAAGCTGTTCTTCTCTAGCTATTTTAGTAACAATTGGTATATTCTTATCTGTAATTTTTGAATCGCAGAAATTTTTTAATACAATTCCAATAATTGATTTCTTATTTGGCACTCATTGGAGTCCGCAAATGCCTATTAGAGAAGATCAGGTTGGTTCTTCTGGAGCTTTTGGTGCAGTTCCACTATTTACCGGAACTTTTTTAATTGCTTTTATAGCTATGTGTATTGCCGGGCCTATAGGTCTTATGTCTGCGATTTATTTATCAGAATATGCAACAAAAAATGTAAGAAACTTTATAAAGCCTCTAACTGAAATTCTTGCAGGAATCCCAACTGTTGTTTATGGTTTTTTCGCAGTTATTGTTGTTGCGCCGTTTATTAGAAATACAGGAGAGCAACTTGGTATTTCTATAGCATCAGAAAGTGCATTAGCAGCTGGATTAGTAATGGGCATTATGATAATACCTTTTGTTTCATCTATATCTGATGATGTGATAAATGCAGTTCCTCGAAACCTCAAAGATGGTTCTCTTGGAATTGGAGCAACAAAATCAGAAACAATAATTAAAGTTATAATACCCGCAGCACTTCCAGGAATCATTGGTGGTTTATTATTAGCTGTATCTAGAGCTATTGGAGAAACAATGATAGTTGTAATGGCAGCAGGAATGTCAGCAAATCTAACTGCAAATCCATTCGAAGCTGTAACCACTGTAACAGTACAAATTGTAATCTTATTAGTTGGGGATCAAGAATTTGATAGTCCTAAAACTCTTGCAGCTTTTGCTCTTGGTTTAGTATTATTTTTTATAACGCTAATTTTAAATTACATCGCATTACATATAGTAAGGAAATACAGAGAACAGTATGAATAATCTAAAATCAAGACAAGCAAAAGAAAAAAGATTTCAGCTATATGGTATATTTTCAATTCTGATTGCATTATCCCTACTTATAATCCTTTTTGTAAGTATAGTTTCTCAAGGGTACACGGCTTTTAAAGAAACAAGAATACAGTTACCAATAAATTTTAATGAAGAAATACTTGATCCTAATAATACAAAAGATTGGAATATTGTTAAGAAAGCTAATTTTAATAAATTAGTTAAAAATGCTGTTGACGAAATTATTCCTGGTGTCGAGGGTAGAGGAAATAAAAGAAAGCTTTACAAATTAATCAGTAGTTCAGCCGAATATAAATTAAGAGATCTAGTAGAAGAAAATATTGAAATCATAGGAACAAAAGAAAAAATCTGGGTTTTAGCAGATGATGATGTTGATATGTTAATAAAAGGTCATATAAAAAGAGATTTACCTGAAAGTGAAAGAAGGATTGATAATCAGGAATTACAATGGATAGCGATCTTAGAGTCAAAAAAAATTATTAAAAAATTTTTTAATAAAACATTATTTACCAAAGGTGATTCAGCAGAGTCTGAGCAATCGGGTATACTTGGTGCTCTAATCGGATCACTATTTGCTTTAACTATAACATTAGTATTATCTTTTCCAATAGGTATAGCAACAGCTGTTTATTTAGAGGAATTTGCACCAAAAAATAATAAATTTATTGATTTTGTTGAAGTTAATATTAATAATTTGGCTGCAATTCCATCAATTATTTTTGGACTACTTGGTCTGGCAATTTTTTTAAATTTCTTTGGTATGCCAAGATCTGCGCCTCTTGTTGGTGGTTTGGTGCTTTCCTTAATGACTTTACCTACAATAATTATTTCAAGTAGAGCAGCGCTTAAATCAGTCCCTCCATCTATAAAGGAGGGAGCTCTAGGACTCGGAGCATCAAATGTACAGGCAGTTTTTCAGCACGTAGTTCCTGTTGCTCTTCCTGGAATGTTTACAGGTACAATAATAGGCATGGCTCAAGCATTGGGAGAAAGCGCGCCTTTATTAATTATTGGTATGGTTGCATTTATTGTTGATATTCCTCAAACAATGACTGATCCTGCAACCGCTCTTCCTATACAAATTTATTTATGGGCAGACACACCTGAGAGAGGTTTTGTTGAAAGAACCTCAGCAGCTATTATGGTTTTGTTAGTATTTCTTGTTTTTATGAATAGTTTAGCTGTATATCTCAGAAAAAAATACGAAAAAGATATAAATTAAATACTTGAGAATTGATAATATGTATAATGAAAATCTAATAACTGAAGAAAATATTGAAATGATAAATGAAAATTTCATAGAAGACGAACAATTAAAAATTGATATTTCAGAAACTGTTGGAGATATTCATGTTGAGGATCCTAGAATAATAGCAAAAAACGTTAATGTTTTTTACGGTGAAAAAATTGCAATTAATAACGTAAGTATCGATATTGGAAAAAATGAAGTCTTAGCAATGATTGGTCCTTCTGGTTGCGGCAAATCAACATTCTTAAGGTGTCTTAATAGAATGAACGACACAATTGAGTCTTGTAAAGTACAAGGTGAAATATATCTTGATAATAAAAATATATTAGAAAAAAAAACAGATGTAGTTCCATTAAGGGCTAGAGTTGGTATGGTCTTTCAAAAGCCTAATCCTTTTCCAAAATCTATTTATGATAATGTTGCATATGGCCCAAAAATCCATGGTTTGGCAAAAAATAAAACAGAACTTGATGAAATAGTTTTCAATAGTCTAGAAAGGGCTGGATTACTAGCTGAAGTAAAAGATAGATTAAACTCTCCTGGCACAAGTCTTTCGGGCGGACAACAGCAGAGGTTATGTATTGCAAGAACAATTGCGGTTAGTCCTGAAGTTATTCTTATGGATGAGCCTTGCTCTGCTCTTGATCCTATTGCTACAGCAAAAGTAGAACAATTAATATATGAGTTAAAAGAAAATTTTACAATTGTTATTGTCACACACGCTATGCAGCAGGCAGCAAGAGTGTCACAAAGAACAGCTTATTTTCATCTTGGCAATCTTGTAGAGGTTGGCGCAACTGAAAAAATTTTTACAACGCCTCAGCATAAACTTACCGAATCATACATCACTGGAAGATTTGGTTGATTCCATAGTTAATAGTGATCTTGGGAATTTACAAGAAAAAGTGCTTCCCTGTCCAAGGGTGCTTGTTATTTCTAGACTACCACCGTGTCTATTCATAATATGTTTAACTATAGATAAGCCTAATCCAGTACCACCCTCCTCTCTAGACCTACTCTTATCTATTCTATAAAACCTTTCAGTTAGCCTAGTGATTGATTCTTCTGGTATGCCTGCACCGTAATCCTGAAAAGCTACAACTATTTCTTTATTCTCATTAATGAAACAATTAATTTCAATTTTTACCTCTTCTCCAGCATATGCAATAGCATTGGTTAATAAATTCAAAAAGGCACTATATATTTCCTCATATGAGCACCTAATATAAATATCTTTATGCTTTATAATTTTTACATCATTTTTATTCTTTTTTATTTCTAGATTACACGCTTTTACTAATTCGCTAATAATAGATTTTAAATTTACAGTTGAAAAACTTTTTTCAGGAATGCTTGAAGTTTGTAATTTAGTTAATTTTAATAAATCACTTATTAAAGAATCCATTCTTTTGGACTGTTTGAACATTTCTTCTATAATATTATCATCAACATATCCATCATCAGAAAAACTTAGCATTTCAAGGTAACCAATTATAACTGTAAGGGGAGTTTTTAATTCGTGAGACACATTTGCAATAAAGTCACTTCTCATTTTATCTAATTGATCAGATTCCGAAACATCCCTGAAGGTTATTAAAAATCTATCCTCTCCATAAGGTACAATAAAAGACTGGAGAGTAATTGAGTAATTTAATGGAGATAAAAAATTTACGTATGACTTTTTATTACTACTTTTTATAAATTTATTAAAATCTGGATTTCTAATTAAATGTAATATTGGTTTACCGATATCACTCTCTTTCAAAGATAACATTTTTGAGCAAGTACCGTTGAACCATTCTGTTACATAGTTCTTGTCAACAACGGCAACAGCGTCAGGCATTGACTCACTCAACTCTTTAAATCTTTTTTCTAATTCACTAAATTTATTTTTAATTAACAAAAATGTGTCATATTCATTTTTAATTTCTTTTGCCACATATTGATACTTTTCTGGATAATTTATTAACTTGTTTTTCTTAAAATTAAATATCCATTTTTCAAAACTATATAAACTATAAATAATATAAAGTATATAAAAAAACAAATAAATTATTAGTCCTAAAATTAAAAAATCTAATAAATAACCAATAATGGCTATTAGAAAAAAAAATATAATAAAATTAAATAAATGATAAAAAGATGAAAAGTTCTTTATTTTGCTTTTTTCATACATACTGTTAATTATATATAAAAAAAGTATGTTGATAAATTTTTTTCTTTAGGGTTCAAAAGCTCTTATTATGAAAATCTATAGCCAGCGCCTCGTACAGTTTGAATATACTTTGCGGATTCAGGCTTAAGAGAGTGCCTAAGTCTCAAGATATGAACATCTACGGTTCTTTCCTCAACAAATACATTTCTTCCCCATACTAAATCCAATAATTGAGATCTACTATATACTCTTTCAGGATGGGTTATAAAAAAATGTAACAGTTTAAATTCTGTTGGACCTAACTCAATATAATTATTGCCATCCATAACTTTATGAGTTGATGGGTCTAAAGTAATTTGGCCATAATTAACACTTTGCATACCAGCTTGTGGAGCAACTCTTCTTAATATAGCTTTAATTCGTGCAACAAGCTCTTTTGGGGAGAAAGGTTTTGTTATGTAATCATCTGCACCTGATTCTAAACCAAGTACTTTATCGGATTCTTCAGATTTTGCTGTGAGCATTATAATGGGTATATCTTTTGTCTCTTTAGATGATCTTAATATGCGAGATATATCAATACCAGCTTTACCTGGAAGCATCCAATCTAATAAAATAAGGTCTATATTTTGTTTTTTTATGACATCAAAAGCTTCTTCACTATTAATTGCTTCAAATGTATCAAAACCGCTATTCTTCAGAGTAAAACTTAGCATTTCTCTAACTGCGTTTTCATCCTCTACAATTAATATTTTCGCTGCCATTATTTATTAGCCTTTTTTAATTAACTCCTTTAGTATCTTATTAAAGCACAAATGTATTAAAAAAATATTAAAAAATTACATAAATATTAAATAAAAGGGGGTAATGATGGAAGCTTTAACAAACATATTTTCGACTCTTGGAGGAATAGCCTGGGGACCTTATATGCTTGCTTTTATTTGTATTACAGGCTTATACCTAACTATTGGTTTAAAGTTTATGCCAATTATAAAATTGCCTTATGCGATAAAATTACTTAAAAAGAAATCAAATGATAAAGATAAAGGAGAAATTTCTCCTAGATCAGCACTTTTTACCGCAATGTCAGCAACAGTTGGTACTGGGAATATTGCAGGGGTAGCTACAGCAATAGCTCTTGGGGGCCCAGGTGCTATTTTTTGGATGTGGGTAATGGGATTTGTTGGGATGGCTACCAAGTATGGAGAAGCTGTTCTTGCTGTTGAGTATCGTGAAACTGATTCAAATGGTTCTTACGTAGGCGGCCCGATGTATTATATAAAAAATGGTCTCGGCGAAAAATGGAAATGGTTAGGCTTTTTATTTGCTCTTTTTGGAACTATCGCTGCTTTTGGTATTGGCAACATGGTTCAATCAAATACTGTTGCTAATCAACTTCAAAATACATTAAATATAGATCCTTTAATATCTGGGATAGTTATTTCGGTAATAGCAGGCTTAGTTATTATTGGCGGCGTAAAAAGAATAAGTTATTTTGCATCAGCTCTTGTACCTTTTATGGCTATAATATATATAATTTCTGCTTTATTCATTGTAATAGCAAATATAAATTTAGTGCCAAATGCTTTTAATATAATTATTCATAGTGCTTTTAATGGAACTGCTGCTACTGGAGGTTTCGCAGGTGCAACAATTTTAATGGCTATTAGGTTTGGTATAGCTAGAGGTGTTTTTTCAAACGAAGCTGGGCTAGGTAGTGCTCCAATTGCTCACGCTGCTGCAAAAACAAATAGCCCCGTAAGGCAAGGTACAATTGCAATGCTTGGGACTTTCTTTGACACAATTATAATTTGCACCTTAACTGCCTTAGTTATTGTTATGAGTGGTGCTTGGCAAACTGGTGATAATGGCGCCGTATTAACTTCTAATGCATTTTTATTTGGCTTACCTAATTTTGGTGAAAAAATAATAACAATTTGTTTGATGCTTTTTGCTTTTACAACTATTATCGGATGGAGTTATTACGGTGAGAGATGCTCAGCGTACATATTTGGAACAAAAGCCATTAAACCATACAGGGTAGCGTGGTTATTATCAATAATACTAGGGGCATATGCTCTAAATTTAGGTGGCTCACAAGCTGAAAGTATTAATTTAATTTGGTTGATAGCAGATGTTATGAATGGTTTTATGGCAATACCAAATTTAATTGCATTAGTACTTCTTAGCCCAGTTATATTTAAATTATCAAAAGCATATTTCTCAAGGGATTAAAGTGAATACTTCTGCTTTGAAAAAAATTGCAGCTAAGAATGCAAGGATCGCAATATTAGAAGATCTAGGCTCAGGTGACATCACCACAAAAACCTTAGGAAAAGCAAAATACAAGATAAAAAAAGCTGTTATTAAATCAAATGAAAATGGTATATTGTGCGGCCAATATTGGTTTGATAATTGCTTTAAACATGTTCAAAAAAAATATGGGGGAACGCTTAAGATAATTTGGGCTAAAAAAGATAAAGAAAAAATAAAAAAAGGTCAAAAAATATGTGAAGTAATTGCTCCATTACGAACAATTTTAATAGCTGAAAGAAGTTCTTTAAATTTTATTCAAGTACTAAGCGGAATATCTACTAAAACTAGCTCTTATATAAATAAACTAAACAACAATAAAATTAAAATTTTAGATACAAGAAAAACAATTCCCGGGATACGTGCCGCACAGAAGTATGCAGTTTTATGCGGTGGTGGAAACAACCATAGATTTGGACTGTATGATCAAATTTTGATAAAAGAAAATCATATTACTGAAAATATTAATAATATGAATATTTTTTTAGAAAACATTAACAAAAAAATCAATTTTAAAAAAATTTCAATTGAAGTAGAGACATTAAAAGAGTTAAAGCTTGTTCAAGATTATAACCCAAAAAATATATTATTGGATAATTTTACAATTACACAAATAAAAAAAGCTTGTGAGATGATAGATAGAAATAAAACAACAATTGAAATATCTGGAAATATAAATATTAAAAATATTAATAAATATGCAAAACTAGATATAGATTATATCTCTATTGGTGATTTAACAAAAAATATAGACTCTCTTGATTTTTCTATGTTGGTAAATAAAGTATAGCGCTCTTGACATTAGAATTATATAAATTAGACTTATTATTGCCGGAACAAACAAATTATTGTACTAACGTAGGCACAATTTAACTCATGGTAATATTTATGCTGCGTTTAAAGTTTGTTTTATTGATATATATCTTTTGTTACATGTCCGTAGCATTTTCTAAGGAAATGCCATTAATTTATATATCGCCAAATCCAAATCAATTAAATATTGATCTGCATGCAGGATCATATGAATCAATAAAATTAGGCAGTCAAAGTATTACATTTTCTCTTAGTGATATTTTGGCCAAATATTCAAATTTATCACTTAGTCAATCAGGCGGTATTGCAAGTCAAAACCAATTAAGGATTAGGGGTGGTGAGGCAAATCATGTATTAGTGTTGATTGACGGAATTGAAGTTAATGATCCAGCCTCTGGATCTGAGTACGATTTTGGTCAATTATTTTTACATAATATTTATAATATTGATATATTAAGAGGAGCATATAGTAATGTTCACGGTCCTGATGCAGTGAGTGGTGTAATTAATATAAAGACTAAAAACACTAATGCATATAACCTGACATTAGGAAGTAATAATACAAATATTACAAATTATTCAATAGCAAAACAAACTAAAAATTTCCAATATGGTATTGATATAAATTCATTAGAATCAAGTGGTACAGATGATAGCAATACATCTGGTGGACCTAATAGATTTGAAAGTGAAAATATTAGAATTAATATAAAATCTATAAATCATAACTTTACCCTACTATATTTTGATAACTATAGGCAAAATGATAGAGATGCATATGGAAATTTAAGCGATAATGAACTAGCAACAACTGATATAAACCAGCTTTACTCAAAATATTCATTTAAAAAAAGTGTGTCAGAAAATTTTTATATAAAAAATGAATTTCAATACTCAACAAATAAAAACCTAGATTTTTCTCCAGCTAACGGGGTTTGGGAAACTTTAACACAAGCTGAAAAATTTAAATTAAATACTTACGCATCAATAGATATAAAAAAAATTTTTAATACAAAAAATACTCCGCAAATAAACTTAGGTTTTGAATATGAAAAAATCAATTTTACACAGTTAGTAAAAGATAAAACTTACGGAAATGGTGATCAAATACAGGATGAATATGGGACATCTTTTAGTTCTGAAATTATATATCCTATAAATAACTTTCAATTTGAACTTAGTATTAGAAGGACAATTAATCAAAGATTCTCTAATCAAAATACGCATCGAGTCGGTATTTCATATAAAAATAATCGTAATAAAGTATTTATTAACCATTCTTCAGCTTTCAAAAACCCTACATTTACTGAAAGATATGGATATTACCCAGGTACTTTTGTAGGTAACCAAGATTTAAAGCCAGAGAACATTAATCAACTTGAAATGGGTTTTTCTTTAAATCTTAATAAAAGGTTTAGTATTAATCAAACATATTATAATTCTAAATTAAAGAATGAAATTAATGGATATACTAATGATAGTAATGGTAATAAAACTGCCTTAAATAATAATACAAATAGTTACAGAAGAGGATTAGAGACAAAATTTCAGTATAATATTAGTAAAAAAAATTCAATAACCTTCTCTCATGACTATGTTAAAGCCACAGAATATAATTCAACTCAAAAGAAACAGTTAAGTGAAGTTAGAAGACCAAATAATTTATTTAATATACACTACCAAGGAAAAATTTTTTCTAATATTTTTCTAGACGGCAACATATTTTATTCTACAAAAATAAAAGATACTGATTTTAGCTCTTGGCCATATAAAACAGTATATTTAAAATCCTACTATTTAGCTAATGCAACTCTTAGCTATCAATACAAAAACAAACAAATATCCTTAATTTTTAAAAATATATTTAATAGAGAGTATGAAAGTGTTAATGGATACAATAAACCAGGATTAGAATTTCTAATAAACTATAAAAGTACTTTTTAAAAAGTATTTATTTTGCTGGTATTTTAAATATAATTTTGTCAGCAGAATCATCTATTTCTAAAAATTGAATATTCTCAGGTTTGATTATTATTTGATGATTATTATCAGTTAATGAAATACTTACACTATTGTTATTATCAACTGATAATGTCCCAAGATTTTGATTATCCTTTCCTTTTAATAATATAGTTTTTACAGCAAGTGTATTAGCTGTAATTCTATAATCACCGAATAATCCTATCTTCATTGCTGAATTATATATAAGTGCAGCAGCCATAATTAAAATTACAAATTTTAACGTGCCTATCTGTTTTTCGAGCTTTTCTATTTTTCCTTCAATATCTTTCATGTTAATAAATTTGTTGCAATGCAGTTGGTAATTCAGATAAAGATTTAATAATATTTTTATTTCCTAAGTTATGATTAGTTTCATTTTTACTATTTAGCCAAATATAATTCATATTAGAGGATATTGCACCTAATATATCTTTTTCATAACTATCGCCAACATGAACTATTTCGGATGGATTGCATTTTGACTCTGTGATTGCTGCTAAAAAAATTTTCTTATCAGGTTTCATATAACCAACTTCAGAAGCTTTAATTTCAAAATCAAAATATTTTTTTATTCCAATTTCCTCAAGTGATGCATTTCCATTTGTGATTGTTCCTATAATATAGCTCTTTTTCAATGCCGATAATATATATTCGGCTTTATTAAATAACGTAACTTTATTTCGATAACGCATAAAATATTTATATGCATCCATTGGCATATTATCAGAAAAATTAAATAAATCCCTTATGCTGTCATAGGCCTTAATTCTTACTTTTGTTAAATCATGTTTTATCTCTGGGTTTTCAATAGCTGTTTGCCTCATAAGTTTTCTTAATTTTTCAATATTAAATTTTTCGGCAGCTTGCGGATAATTAGTCTCGAGCCATTCATAAAATTTAATTTCTGCCTTAATTATAACGGGCTTTATTTCCCATAGTGTGTCATCAAGGTCAAATGTAATACATTTAATCATAATGTAATTTAATCCATTAATATATTTTTTAATTCTTTATATTTATTATAAGTTTTTTCTACAATTTCATCTGGCAACACCGGCGCTGGCATAGTATCTTTCCAAGATATACTTTTCACATAATCTCTAATAAATTGCTTATCTAGACTTGGTGGGCTTACACCCTCTTGATAAAATTCTGATGGCCAGAATCTTGAAGAATCTGGTGTAAGTAGCTCATCCATTAAAATCAAATTATTATTTTCAGATAAGCCAAATTCAAATTTAGTATCAGCAATAATTATATTTTTTTCTTTTAAAAAATCTTCTGCCTCTTGGAATATTTTAAAACTTATATTTTTTATATTTTTGGATAAATCTTCTCCAATCAATTTCTCAATATCTTGATAGGATATATTAACATCATGTTCACCTATTTCTGCTTTTGAAGATGGTGTAAATATTGTATTTGATAATTTTGAAGCTATTTTAAGATTTTTAGGGAGTTCAATACCGCATATTGATCCTGTTGAAATATAATCAGAATAACCAGACCCAATTAAATATCTTCTTACTATTGACTCAATTGGTAGAGCTTTAAGTTTTTTCACTATTACTGATCTTCCCTCAATCTGATCAAATTCATCATCATTAATCTTTAAATCTTTAATATTTAAATTACTTAAATGATTTTCTGCTATATTGCTAAATCTTTTAAACCAAAAATTCGAAACTTCATTTAATATAATACCTTTCTCGGGAATTGGTGTTGGTAATATTACATCAAATACAGAAACTCTATCAGTTGAAATAATTAATATATTATCACTATCAACTCTATAAACATCTCTAACCTTGCCCTGGTATATTTTCTCAAGACTGGTTATTTTTGATGTATGTAATATGTTTTTCATGTAATTTTTAATGAATTTAAATTATCTGCATTATGTAGATAGCTTAGTAGTTATATATTATAATATCATATTAACAATTTGGAGTAATTTTATGGGTAATAAAAATCCAATTATTGGAATAATTATGGGTAGTGACAGTGATTGGCCAATTATGCAATTAACAAGCAAAACTCTAGATGAATTTGAGGTTCCGCATGAATGTCAAATTGTCTCAGCCCACAGAACACCTGATTGGATGTTTCAATATGCAGAAAATGCAAAAAAGAATGGCCTGAAATTTATTATTGCAGGAGCTGGTGGTTCGGCGCACCTTCCGGGCATGATTGCATCAAAAACAGATTTACCAGTATTAGGAGTACCAATACCAACAAAAGAATTAAATGGTATAGATTCACTTTTATCAATAAACCAGATGCCAAAAGGTATTCCTGTAGCAACCTTTGCAATAGGCGAGCCAGGAGCAATAAATTCAGCATTGTTTGCAGTATCTATGTTAGCAAATGAAGATAAAGATATAGAAAAAAAGTTGTTAAATTTTAGAAAATCACAAACAGAAAAAGTAATTAAAGCAAAATTAAAATAAATTAATGTCAAAAAAAAATAAATTTATTGCCATGTTAGGTGGTGGACAGTTAGGATTAATGTTCACTATTAAAGCCCATCAGCTAGGAAAAAAAGTTTTAGTATTAGATCCTGATAAAAATTGCCCAGCAGGTAAGATTGCTGATAAATTTATAAATACAGATTATCTAGATATCAATGCATTGAATGAAATTAAAGAAAATTGTAATGTATGTACAACGGAATTTGAAAATATTCCATTTCGAACTCTGGAAATTTTGGAAAAAGATTTAGAAGTATTTCCAAACTCTAAGTCATTGAAAGTATCACAAGATAGAATATTAGAAAAAAAATTTTTAAGAAAACTGAATCTACCCACAACTGAATATCATGAAATTAATTCAGAAAGGGATTTAGAGAAATTTAATATTAATGGAAATTGGCCTTATATTTTAAAAACCTCAACATTCGGATATGATGGAAAAGGTCAAAAGATAGTTAATAATTTTAGTGAATTAAAATTTTCTTATGAAAAACTTAATTCAGATAAATTCGTTTTAGAAAAAAAAGTTAATTTAAAAAAGGAAGTTTCTCAAGTTGCAGCTTGTTATAAAGAAAAAACTATTTTTTTACCTATTAGTGAAAATATTCATATAAATAATATTCTCCATAAATCAATAATTCCTGCAAATATAGATAATGACTCTGTTAAAAAAATTGAGTATATAACAAAAGAAATTGTTAACTCGTTAAACTATATTGGAATAATATGTGTGGAATTCTTTATTGATGATAATGATAATATTATGGTAAACGAAATTGCGCCAAGAACGCATAATAGCGGACATTATTCTATGGATGGTTGCGACATTTCTCAATTTGAGCACCAAGTACGAATTCTCACTAATATGGACCCAAAAAGATCCTCTGTATTATTGCCTTCTGTTATGATTAATCTCTTAGGAGATTTATGGAAAAATGGGCCACCAGATTTTTCATTTACTGAAAATGATAATATATTTTTACATTTATATAATAAAGATATACCAAAGCCAGGAAGAAAAATGGGCCATATAAATATATTGGATGCATCTTCTGAATTTGCAAATGAATTAGCAGATAAATTTTTTAAAGAATTGAATGAAAAATAAATATAAATCACTAAATATTTCCTATAAAAATAATAAATTTAATATTAAATTATTATCTAATAACTTTAGAGAATTAGAAGCCAAGGAAGTTCTAATAAAAGCAAAATATTCAAGCCTTAATTACAAAGATGCCCTATCTGTAACTGGCAAAACTAAGATTATTAGAAAAGAAAGTCTAACACCAGGCTTAGATTTTTCTGGAATAGTTATAGATAGTAATTCAAAAAATTTTAAAAAAGGTGATAAAGTTCTAGCTACCGGAGCTGGTCTGGGAGAAACAATTAATGGTGGGTTCTCTGAATTTATATACGCTCCAGACAATGTACTGATAAATATTCCTAAAAACTTAACATTTCAAAAATCTATGCAAATTGGTACAGCTGGGTTTACTGCAGCTATTGCAATAGATAAGATGATTTTAAATAAACAAAAATCTTTGAAAGGACCAATTGCAGTAACTGGAAGTTCGGGCGGTGTCGGGAGTTTTGCTATAAATATATTAAACAACTTAGGGTTTGAAACTATTGCTATGACTAGGAAAGAGCATTCATATTCATATCTTAAGAAAATTGGAGCTACAAAAATAATTCAATACGAAAAAAATACAAAAAAAAATTTTTTAAATAACCAAATGTTTGCTGGGGCTATAGATAATCTTGGTGGTGAAATATTAGACTGGCTTATAAAAAGTACAAAAGAAAACGGAAATATAGTTTCTATTGGAATGGCATCTAGCCCTAATCTAGACACAACTGTATTTCCTCTTATAATGAGAGGAGTAAACATACTGGGTGTAAGTTCAACGAATTATCAAAACTCAAAAAGAAAATATATTTGGGAAAAAATATCAAAAAATTATTTTCCACCTCAATTAAAAACAATTAATACACACTGTATTAGAATGGAAGATATAATTGAGTTTTCTAAAAAAACTTTGTCCGGCAAACTTCATGGTAGAATTATTATTAAATTTACTTAAGTGCCAGTATCTTGATCTGTAGATGAAAAAACAAATTCTTTTATTTTTTTTATTTCGTCTCTTATTTTGGAAGCTTCTTCAAACTCTAAATTTGTTGCGTGATTATACATTTTTTTCTCAAGTTTTTTTATTTTTCTTAAAGCTATAGAAGGACTTATTCCTGAAAATTCCTTTAAAAAACCTTTATCGATATATTCTTTTTTATCTTTCTCAAATGAATCAGCTTCCATAATATCTGGTATTGATTTTGAAACGCCTCTAGGAATTATATTATTCTTCTTATTATATAAAATTTGCTTTTCTCTTCTACGATCAGTTTCATCAATTGTTCTTTTTATGGATCCAGTAATATTATCTGCATACAAGATTGCTTTACCATTAATATTTCTTGCCGCCCTTCCAACTGTTTGCATTAATGATCTATCTGATCTCAAAAAACCTTCTTTATCAGCATCTAAAATTGCAACTAATGATACTTCTGGAATATCTAAACCCTCTCGAAGTAAATTAATACCTACTAATACGTCAAACTCTCCTAATCTTAGTCCTCTTATTATCTCTACTCTCTCCACAGTATCAATATCTGAATGTAAATATTTTACCTTAACATTATGCTCTTTTAGATAACTTGTTAAATCTTCTGACATTCTCTTTGTCAAAGTTGTAACTAAAACTCTTTCATTTCTTTTTACAACCTTTGAAATTTCGCTCAATAAATCATCTACTTGTGATCTTGCTGCTCTAACCTCAATATTAGGATCTATTAATCCTGTAGGTCTTACTACCTGTTCTGCAATTTGATCAGCACGATTTAACTCATAATCTCCCGGCGTGGCTGACACATAAATCATTTGAGGCGCAAGTACCTCAAATTCCTCAAACATTAATGGTCTGTTGTCAAGCGCAGACGGTAATCTAAATCCAAAATCTACTAAGGTTTGTTTTCTCGATCTGTCTCCCCTATACATACCCATAAATTGTGGAACAGTAACGTGGCTCTCATCCATAATCATCAAAGCATTAGATGGCATATAATCTATTAAACAAGGTGGAGCCTCGCCAGGGCTTCTGCCTGATAAATATCTAGAATAATTTTCAATACCCGAACAATAACCGATCTCTTTTATCATTTCTAAATCAAATTTTGTTCTTTCTTCAAGCCTTTGAGCTTCAACAAGCTTATTTTGAGAGCGAAACTCTTCTAATCTGGCTTGTAATTCAATTGCTATATCATCAATTGCTTTCAATAAAACTTCACGAGGTGTAACGTAATGTGTTTTAGGATATATTGTTAGCCTTGGTACGACTCTTATTATTTCGCCGGTTAAAAAATCGAAATAACTTAATTTTTCTATTTCATCTCCAAAAAGTTCTATTCTAACAGCCTCATTTTCTGAATCTGCTGGGTGTACATCTATAATATCTCCATTAACTCTAAAAGTTCCTCTTTTCAACTCTATTTGGTTTCTTGTATATTGTATTTCAGCAAGTCTGCGAAGTATCTTCCTTTGATCAATGATTTCTCCACGTGACAAATGAAGGACCATTTCTTGATAAGATTTTGCATCACCTAGGCCATATATTGAGGAAACTGATGCAACAATAATAGTATCTGATCTCTCAAATAATGCTTTTGTTGCAGACAATCTCATTTGTTCAATATGTTCATTAATAGCTGCATCTTTTTCAATATAGCTATCCTTTGCAGGGACATATGCTTCAGGTTGATAATAATCATAATATGAGACAAAGTATTCAACAGCATTTTTTGGGAAATACTCTTTCATTTCACCATATAACTGAGCTGCTAGGGTTTTATTAGGTGCGAGGACTATAGTAGGCCTTTGTAAATTTTCAACAATATTAGCAATGGTAAAAGTTTTACCAGATCCTGTAACGCCCAGTAGGACTTGTGAGCTTAGTCCTGAGCTAACACCATCTAGTAATTTATTAATTGCAATAGGTTGGTCGCCTGAAGGATTATATTTGGAAATTAATTCAAATTTTTTTTTATTCATATTCTATAAAAAAATTGTTTTTAGCTAAAAATAAGCTATGATTCTGTAATAGAATATCATAATATCCAAGTTAGTTAATATATAACATTTATTAAACAATGAAACTATCTAACAGAATAGCGAATACGAAAACATCCGCAACAATTGCGATGAGCATGAAAGCTCGAGAGCTAATTTCACAAGGTAAGGACATTATCACTTTAAGTGCTGGTGAGCCAGATTTTGATACTCCTCAGCATATAAAAAATGCTGCAATAGAATCTATTAATTCAGGTAATACAAAATATACACCCGTAGACGGTATGATTTCTTTGAAAAAATCTATAATTGAAAAATTTAAAAATGAAAATAATTTAAACTATGAACTTGATCAAATTCTTGTTTCAACTGGCTGCAAACAGAGTATATATAATTTATGTCAAGCAACCTTAAATAGTGGTGATGAAGTTATTATTCCATCTCCTTATTGGGTCTCGTATCCTGAAATTGTTAAATTATCTGATGCGACTCCAAAATTTGTAAGTACAACAAGTGAAAATGATTATAAAATCACCGGAGAAATGCTAGAAAAAAATATATCTGACAAAACAAAAATGATCCTAATCAACAGTCCATCTAATCCGTCTGGATTTATATATACAGAAAATGATTTAAAAGATATTGGAAGTATATTGAAAAATTATCCAAATATCATAATCGCTTCAGATGATATTTATGAACATATTATTTTTAATAATAAAAAATTTACAAATATTTTAAATATATGTCCAGATTTATATGATCAAACAGTTGTGCTAAATGGTGTTTCAAAAGCTTATGCTATGACTGGCTGGAGAATTGGTTATGCTGCTGGAAACAAAAAAATTATTGGGGCTATGAAAAAAATTCAGTCGCAAAGTACGTCGTGCACATGCTCTATAGCTCAAGCAGCTGCTAAGTCTGCCCTAGATAATTCTAAAAATGAAGTAGATATAATGGTCAAGGAATATCAAAATAGATCAGATTACCTACATAAAGAGCTTAATAAAATTGACGGCATTAAATATAAGAAACCTGATGGTTCATTTTATGCTTTTGTTGATGTTAATGGATTAATTAACAAACTTGAAAATATAAATGATGATTTTGATTTAGCAGAATTCTTTTTAAATGAAGCCAATGTTGCTTTAGTTCCTGGATCTGCATTTGGGTCTCCAAATCATGTGAGAATATCTTTTGCTACTAGCTTGGAGAATCTGATGGAAGCTGTAAAAAGAATTAAAAACGTATTGTTATAGTTGACTAATTTTTTTAAGCACGCCATCCCATAAACTTATTCTCTTTTTAATAGCCTCTAATGCATGTTCTATAGCCTCATCATAAATTTCTTGATCATTTTTACACACGTATTTGAATAGCTGCATTGATAAAGGCCCATGCCTTGAGCTATCAACTTCAATATGTCTATTTATGTATAATCTTAGGTTTTTATAAAGAATATTATCATTATCGATTTTTTCAAGTATATGCTTAAACATAGATGGAATAGTAGTTTCTCTTCCATATGTAAAAATGCCAGCTATATTTGCAATTTTATTTGTTTTTATACACTGAAACGTATTATTAATAAAATCAATACTTTCTTTGGGATAATCTTGACTACTCGCATTATAAATTACTTCACCACCATTTTTAAAATTATTAATAAATTTTAAAATTTTCTTTGTATCTGCGCCAACATCTTTCATTGCTAACAAATATAAGTCGAAATGAGAATAATAATTACCTTTGTTATCAAAATCTGATTCCTCACTAAAAATAATTTCATTAATAAGATGCGCTATACCATTTTTTGTATATTCATTTGGTAACCAAGGAGAACCAGATGGGCATATATGATTTTGAAGTGATTTTACAATACTCATAAAATCCCATACCGCAAAGACATGATATTCCATAAAAACTTTCAATTCTTGCTGAGAGAATTTTTCACAACTTTTAAAAAGTTCATGCGAATTAAGTTCTAATATCTTTTTTTCTAATTTTATGAAACCTTTTGTATTAGTATCCATACTATATAAATTTAATTAATTAATTGGTATATCTAAATTTCTATATTTACTGTCTGTATCTTTTATCATATTATCTTTTTTTTGTTTAATCTTTAAAAATTCTTTTACATGTTGAATACTTTCATTAGTTGCTTTAACACTATGTCCAATAGTATGACCTTGATAAGACTGAATATCCATTAAACCATCAAAGCTATGATATGCTCCTTCTAAAACGTGTATTATAAAATTTTCTTTGTTTGTAGTTAACATTTTTTCACATCTATTTGATGGTGTCCAAGTATCTCTATCACCAGCGATAATCATTAGTTTGGTATATTTTGTATTTATTTTTGTATAAAATCCAGGACACCATGGGCTAAATGCAATAGCTTTTTTAAAAGGATTGATATTATTGCCCATTGAATCATATAGCGAATCTAACACTGCTGTAGCGCCGTGGGAGAAACCAAATAAAACTATAGAATCTTTTTTAATATTTGAATAATTTTGCTGCAAAAAACTTTTAGTGGTATGCGCATCAATAGCTCTTTGATATGTTGGGACTCTATAATAATCTTGGCAAACATTATCTACTCCTCTCGCTCTTAAGCTATCAATAATTACAAACATATAATTCCAAGATATAAATTTTCTGGCCCATTGAGTTTGTCTTCCCATTACTCCATTACAACCATGTAAATCAATAATTGCTTCTTCTGGTTCACTTGATTTTGGCTTGTAAATAGTTAAATTAATACTAGACTTTCCTTTAATATTTTTAACCTCAATTTTATAATCACTACTTATGTTAGAGTTATATTCATTTTTCATTAAATTAGTCCATATTTCCAAACTATCATTCGCAGTTACATTCTGTACTAATATTTTTTTGTGCTCATGAGTCATATTTTTTCGGTCATCTGCCGATAGATTATGAGATAAAGCAATTCCGATATTATTAGCCAAAATTAAGAATATTATAATTTTTTTCATAATGTATAGAATAACATTATGAAATCTAAAAAAAATACGTATAATATCTATTCGCAGTATATTCCCCTGTAGCTCAGTTGGTAGAGCGGGTGACTGTTAATCACTAGGTCGGCGGTTCGAGCCCGTCCGGGGGAGCCAGTTTTAATCAAGCGATATATTTTTTAAATATTCCTTTAGTTCACCAGAAATCTCATCATGATGTAATGCATATTCAATAGTCGCTTTCAAGAAACCAATCTTGCTGCCGCAATCAAATCTTTTTCCTTCAAATTCATACGCATATACTTTCTCTTGCTTAATTTGATCTGCTATAGCATCAGTTAGTTGTATTTCATCTCCAGTTCCTTTAGAAGTACTCTCTAAAATATTAAATATTGATGGTTTTAAAATGTATCTACCTACAACACCCATTTCGCTAGGCGCGCTATTAATATCTGGTTTTTCTATTATATTTGTAAGCGTCCAGTCATTATTATCTTTTACACCTTCGATAATCCCATATTTATTTAGTAATTCTTTTTTAACTTTCTCAACCGCAATTATACTTGAATTAAGTTCTTCAAACCTATTAACCATTTGTTTCAGACAACCATTTTCTGAAGATAAAATCATGTCATCAGCTAAAATGACTGCAAATGGATTATCACCTACTGCTGGCTTTGAACATAAAACCGCGTGGCCAAGACCTAATGCTTGATTTTGCCTAATGTAAATACATTTAACATTTTTTGGTAGGATATTTTTTACTAATTCAAGCTCTTTTGCTTTATTTCTTCTTTCTAATTCTGTCTCAATCTCATATGCTTTATCAAAATGATTTGGAATACTAAATTTATTTCTACCAGTTATAAATATTAAAGTTTCAATACCAGCATTAACAGCTTCTTCGGCAGCATATTGGATTAATGGTTTATCTACTATTGGCAGCATTTCTTTTGGGCTTGCTTTTGTTGCTGGCAAGAACCTAGTACCCATTCCGGCTACAGGGAATACTGCTATTTTGAGTTTTTTTGGATTACTACTCATTGAATATTTTTTTCAAACTCCATCTTTACTTTTTTTAAGGACTCTAAAGGATTATCGCTTTTTGTAATCGGCCTTCCTACTACAATATAATCTGCACCATTCTTTGCCGCCATTGCTGGAGTATATATTCTTTTTTGATCATTTTGATCATCATTATGATTTCTAATCCCAGGACAAACGCAAATAAAATCATTAGAGAATCTTTTTTTTATAGCTTCTACTTCACTAGCAGAGCACACTACACCATTTAAGTTTGATTTATAGCATAATTCTGCCATATGTAGAACCTGTTCACTTATTTCTCTTGTGTAGCCAATTTCTCTTGTTTCTTCTTGGTCTAACGATGTGAGAATAGTTACGCCTATTAGCAATGGCTTTTCTCCAAAAAAAATTTTTTTTGCATTCGACATCATTTTAGTTCCACCACTTGCATGTAGATTTAACATCCACACATTTAATTTAGATGCTACTATACAACTTTTTTCGACGGTATTAGCAATATCATGAAATTTTAAATCTAGAAAAATTTTATATCCAAGTTTATGCAATTGGTCAATAATTTTTGGGCCGCAAGATACAAATAGTTCTAAACCGACTTTAACCTTGCAAAGATTTGGATCAAGTGTTTTTGCCATTGCTATAGCGTCATCACTATTATCATAGTCTAGAGCAACTATAACTTTAGATTCACTTTTGTGATCATAAGACATAATTACTGCTTTTTGATTGGTTTAGTGATTTTTTATTTATGGTTGACCATTTATGACAACTTGGACATTGCCAACAATGCATAATACTTGTATAACCACAATTCACACACTCGTGCGAACTTTCCTTTACAGAATATTTTTGCAAACATTTTTTAATATTGTTTAAACTTTGATTATCGAAAGCAATTTTATTTTCAGAAATTAATTCGATATATTCGGATAGCTGAGTTAAAGATATAATATCTTTACTGAAGCCATCTTCGTAAAACTCAACAAGTTCTGTACTGGGAATTTCTGCTGATAAATTACTATCTAGATTAGAATATAGTTCAATTGGATTTTTAGCATTATAAAAGGAGCTAACAAAATTCGAAAAATTATTTTTATTGCCCGTTCTTGTGTAAGTTTTTTTTAATTTTTCATAAATCATATATGAATAATTTGGATATTTATTTAAAATACTTATATATTTTTTTAAAGCATCTATATAATCTTTTTTCAAGTACGATAGGTCAGCTAAAAGAATTAATGCTCGTAAAGAATTCTTATTATAATTAATTGCTTTTGTAATATTTTTTTTTGCAGATTCAATATTTTCTTCTGTAGATATTGTTAGATCAAATTCTGCTAACTCGCAGTAGTAGTGTGATATAACATCCGACATATCTATATTATTAATTATTTGAATTTTATTAGATACCTCAATAGCTTTCTTCCACTCTTTTTCCTGCTCATAAATCTCTTTTAAGTACTCTAAAACTTGTATTGGCTGCTCAATTTCTTTTGCTAATTTAGAGAATATTATTTCTGCTCTATCTAAAAATCCAGCTTTTAAAAAATCTTTAGCTAACTCTATTGAGCATTGTTGCCTAATTTCCGTCTTTAATTCCGGTCGTGCAATTAAATTTTGATGGATTCTTATAGCTCTATCACTCTCACCTCTATTTCTAAACAGATTACCTAAAATTATATGAGTTTCTGCAGTATCCTGATTAACACTAACCATTGATAGGAATGTGTCTAATGCCTTATCATGTTGTTCAGAAAGCAAATAGTTCATGCTTTGCAGATATTCGACCGGTATTTCATTAGAATCTTTTTTATAAAAAGACTTAACAGATATATAAAATAATATAGCTGATATTATGATTATAAATAAAATGATTGTAGAAATTGCTATATACATAATTATTCTTGAATCGGTATTCTTCTTAAATTTTGAACTTCTTTATTAATTAATTCATGATCTTTTTTTAATTTTTTATATTTTTTTCTCATACTTAATACTAACCCTAATAAAAAAAACAAAGATATTAAAATTCCAAAAATCATTGCTAAAAATAAAAGAATTCCTAGTGGTATCTCAGAGAACTGAACAATACTAAAATCGACTATATATGGATTAGAGTTAAAATAAACTACAACTACGCTTATTACGCATACAAATAGTGTTAAAAAAAGAGCAAATAATCTGAACATATAATAAATTCTCTAGTTTAATTATTATATATTATATGATTTTTATTAATCTATGTCGTGTAAATTATTAATTTTATTACGCAAGACCTTTCCGGGCTTAAAATGAGCAGCATTTTTACCTGGAAGGGATACAGGATCACCTGTTTTTGGATTTCTGCCTATTCTAGGCTTTCTATAATGCACTGAAAAACTTCCAAAACCTCTGATTTCAGTTCTGTCACCACTAGATAAAGTGTCGATAACTTTCTCAATTAGTGTTTTAACAGACAATTCAACATCTTTAGCACCAAGTTGAGGAATCTTTACAGAAATTCTTTCAATCAACTCGGACTTAGTAACTGATTTCTTTTTTTCATCCATAACAATTTCCAACAAACTAATTACTTATCAATTTTATCTTTTAATATGTCACCTAATGACGAGCTTACTGACTCATTATTTTTATTATATTCGTCAAGCGCTTTATCTTCATTTTGTTTCTCAAGAGCTTTCATTGACAAACTTATAGATTGGTTTTTTTTGTCTATATTAGTAATCATTAATTCAATCTCGTCATCTAAGTTCAACGAATCTACACTTTTATCCGTGGCTAATTCTGATAATTTTAAGCTACCATAAACAGATTTATCTAATTCAATTTGTAAAACTTTGGATGATTTATCAATAATTCTACCCTTAACAACTGATCCCTTTGAATTTTTTTGAGTATACTCCTGAAATTCGTTAACAGTAAGTTGCTTTACTCCTAAGGATATTCTTTCTCTTTCAGTATCTGCAGTTAATAAAATTGTTTTTAATTCATCACCTTTTTTATAATTTCTTACAGCCTCATCTCCACTTTCGGTCCATGATAAATCAGATAAATGAACTAAACCATCTATGCCATCTTCTAAACCAATGAATATACCAAAATCAGTAATAGACTTTATCTGGCCGACTATAATTTCTCCAGTTTCATGGTTTTCTATAAACTTTGTCCAAGGATTTGGTTGGCATTGTTTTATTCCTAAGGAAATTCTTCTTCTTTCTGGATCAATATCTAGAATCATTACTTCTATCTCTTGACCAATACTTACTAACTTTTCTGGATTAGCGTTTTTATTTGTCCAGTCCATTTCAGAAACATGTACTAAGCCTTCAACTCCATTATGTATCTCAACAAAGCATCCGTAATCAGCAATATTTGTTATTTTTCCTTTTAATTTTGATCCTTCGGGGTGGGCTTTACTAATTTCAAACCAAGGGTCTTCGTTTAGCTGTTTTAATCCTAATGAAACTCTTGTTTTTTCTTTATCAAATTTTAGAACTTTTACATCAATTTCATCGCCAATGTTTATTAATTCTGAAGGATGTCGCACTCTTTTCCAGGCCATATCTGTAATATGCAATAGGCCGTCGACCCCACCAAGATCGAGAAAAGCCCCATAGTCTGTGATATTTTTTACAATACCCTTAACTACTGAGCCTTCTTCTAAATTTGATATTAATTCATCTCTTTCTTCGCTATTTTCTGACTCTAAAACTGCTTTTCTTGAAACAACTACATTATTTCTTTTTTTATCAATTTTAATAACAATAAATTCTAAATCTTTGCCTTCTAGGTAAGTTGTTTCTCGAACAGGTCTTACATCGACAAGAGAACCTGGAAGAAATGCTTTAATGTCTGCTAAATCTACAGTAAAGCCACCTTTAACTTTGCCTGTTATTCTTCCTTCTAATATTTTCTTTTGATCAAAGGCTTCTGTTAAAGATACCCAAGCTCTAGCTTTTTTTGCTTTTTCTCTAGATAACTTTGTTTCACCAAATCCATCTTCAATAGCATCAACTGAAACCTCAACTGTATCTCCTTCTTGAACCTCAACTTTTCCATCAAAACCAATGAATTGATCAATTGGAATCATACCTTCTGATTTCAAACCAGCATTAACTATTACCAAATCCTTTTTTACATCTATTACAGTGCCATTAATTATTGTGCCTGGCTTGACCTGTAATTTAGAAATACTTTCTTCTAATAATCTTGAAAAATCTTCACTCATAAATTTTTTAAATTTTCTTTTATAATGTTAATTGTTATATCAAATGCTTCTTCAGCACTAATATCACTTGTGTCAATTATTATTGCATCTTTAGCTGGTATCAAAGGAGATATTAATCTTTCTGTATCAGCTTTATCTCTTAACAAAAGTTCCTGTATAAGGTTCGGCAAGTTAGCACTAATTCCTTGATCTTTCAACTGATTTAATCGCCTTTCTGCTCTTTTTTCTACAGAAGCTGTTAAAAAAAACTTAATATTAGCATCAAAAAAGACTTTTGTGCCCATATCTCTTCCATCTGCAACAAGTCCGGGGGTTGATATATAGTTTCTTTGATAATCTCCCAACATATCTCGAGCACTCTTTTTTTTAGCTATTTTTGATGCTAAAACAGCGACTTCTTCTGTTCGGATTTTTTGAGTAAAGTCCTCATTGTTAACGAATATTTTTGCTTTTCCTCCTAGAGTATATTGAAAATCAATATGAATATCTTTTAAATACTCATCTAAATTATCCAATGCAGCTTCAAAATTTTTATTTTTTTTATATATTTTTAGTGCCAAAGATCTGTATAAAGAGCCGCTGTCTAGGTATCTAAAACCTAGTTTAGTAGCGATCATCATTGCAATAGTACCTTTTCCTACGCCACTTGGTCCATCAACTGTAATTATAGGTGCTCTCAACTTTTAACTCTCTTAATATTTAAACCCATCTTTTTCACAAGATTATAGAAAGCTGGAAATGAAGTTGAAACATTGTCCGTATTTAAAATATGAATATCTTTTTTTGAGACTATTCCTGCGATTGCAAAAGACATAGCGACTCTATGATCTCCACAGCTATCAACTAAACCACCTTCAAAATTACCACCAGTTATTTCAATCCCATCATCGTATAAATCATTAGCAATACCACATTTTTTTAATCCTTTAGACATAACTTCTAACCTATTACTCTCTTTATATTTTAATTCTTCTGCATTTTTTAATATAGTTTTCCCACTAGCATTTGCAGCTGCTATAAAAATTATAGGGAATTCATCTATTGCACTTGCTACATATTTACTTGGTATGCTTATACCTTTAAGTTTTGAAGAATATACAAATATATCACCGGTAATTTCTGGACCAATATTATTTACATTTTTAATTTCTATTTTAGCACCCATCATTTTTAAGATTTCTAGTGCACCAGTGCGAAACTTATTTAATCCAACATTACATATAGTTACTTCGGATTTTTCAGAAATTAAACAACCTACTATAATAAACATTGCGGAAGAGATATCTCCCGGGATATTAATATCTTTTGATATTAATTTTTCGCAAGGGTTTATAGTAATAATTTTATTTTCTGTTTCAATATTTCCACCTAAAAAATTTATCATATTTTCAGTATGGTCTCTGGTGGCATTGTTTTCTATAACTTTAGTTGTTTTTTTTGCATATAAACTTGCAAGTATTATAGATGACTTGATCTGCGCACTATCTATTGGCATTTGGTAAACAATTGGTGAAATTTTTTGTGCAGCGTCAATATTAATTGGAGCAGTATTATTTTTTGAAAGATGCATTTTTCCACCCATCAATTGTAATGGTATCAAAATCCTCTCCATTGGTCTTTTTGTTAACGATTCATCTCCGATTAAACAACTTGAAAATTTTTGGCCACATAATAAACCCGCTAACAACCTCATGCTTGTTCCAGAATTACCGCAATCTAAATTTCTTTTTGGTTCTTTTAAACCAAATAGTCCTTGACCTTTAACAATATAGTCCCCGTTACTTTGCTTTATAATATCTACACCAAGTAATTGGCAGATATTAAGTGTTGATATGCAATCGTCAGATTCTAATAAACCAGATATTTTTGATGTTCCTTGAGAAATAGACAATAAAATCAATGATCTATGAGAAATAGATTTATCACCTGGTACATTAATTTTACCAAATATTCTAGAAGTTGGACTTACAATGTACTGTTCTGACATATGTTAATTTTTGGGTTTTGAATTTTTTAAATAAGTAAATAAATCATTAGGATTATCAGAATCTATTTTTGATTTAATTAAATCTAGCTCTAAAATATATTCATCAATAAAATTGATAATGTTATCTTTATTATCCATAATAATGTTTGTCCAAGCTTCAGGATCGCTTTTAGCAATCCTTGTTAAATCATATAAGCTTCCGCTTTTGTTTATCCAAGGGAATTTTTCATCATATTTGGTCTTTTTTACATTATTTGCTAGCGCATATGAAATAACGTGTGGACTATGACTGATTACAGAAAGAAAATTATCATGTTCAGACGCTAAAATCTCAACACAAACTGTATCAATAGATTGCCAAAAAAGTTTTACTATTTCAATAGTTGATTTACTCGATGATTCCATAGGACTAATAATAGTTGTGGCATTATTAAATAAATTATCTTTTGAATACTTAATACCATAATTTTCAGTGCCAGCCATTGGGTGCGAAAACACAAAATTATTTATATTTTTAATACCAATATTATTAATCGAATTAATAATTGAGTTTTTAGAGCTTAAAGTGTCAGTAAATATTTTATCAGTGTTTAAGAAGCTTTGGATATTTTTTAATATATTATTTATTTCTGATACAGGAGTACAAATCACTATAAGGTCTGCCTTTTCAACTCCATTTGAAAGATCTTTAGTTGCATGATCAACAATATTATTTTCAGTAGCATAATCCAATACAGCATTATCATTATCATAACCTATAATATTTTTATAAATAGATTTTTTTTTTAATGATTTACACAAAGAGGCACCAATTAATCCTAGGCCAACTATTAAAATATTATTAATTTTTTTATTTAATTTATTAGGCATTTTTACTTACGTGAGGCAGCTGGATATGAACCTAAGAATCTATACAAGCTGGCTTGTTTTTTAATTTCATCATTTGCTTTTTTTAGAGAATCATCTTTAATATGACCATCTAAATCTAAATAAAAAATATATTCCCAATTATTATGCTTTGATGGTCTTGATTCAATTCTAGTCATGCTAACTTTATATTTTGAGAGAGGTTCTAAAAGGCTATATAAAGCTCCTGAATTATTTTTTGTGGAAACAATAATACTTGTTTTATCCCTTCCTGAGGGCTCTGTATTTCTTTCACCTACTACTAAAAATCTTGTTGAGTTATTATGATTGTCTTCTATATTTTTAGCCAATATATTTAATGAATAAATTTCCGCAGCTGAATCACTTGCAATTGCTGCAGAATTTTTTTCTTTAGAAATAACTAAAGCGGCATCAGCATTACTAGTAGAATTAATTTTTTCACAATTTGGTAAATTTTTATCAAGCCACTCCTTGCATTGAGAAAAAGATTGTGGGTGAGCATATATTTTTTTAATATCCGATAATACTTTACAGTTTGACAGCACATTGTGATTGATTAACATCTCAATTTCACCAGAAATTTTAAGTGACGATTTCATAAACATATCGAGAGTTGAAGATACTATTCCCTGTGTGGAATTTTCTACAGGGACAACACCATAATGTGTGTCTCTTCTTTCTACAGACATAAAAACTTCTTCTACCGAAGAATTTGGTACTGATAATACTGACGCTCCAAAATGATTTTTAGCCGCGATTTGCGTGTATGTTCCCTCAGGGCCTAAGTAGGAAACTTTTAGTGGCGCTTCTAAAGATAAACAAGATGACATAATTTCTCTATATATTTTTAGGATACTATCATCTGTTAAGGGTCCACTATTAATTTCTTTAATAGCACTTATAACTTGCGCTTCTCTTTCAGGGCTGTAAAAATTATCTGAGTTATTAATTTTCTTTTTTTCTTTAGATATTTTAATAGCTTGTTTTGCTCTTTGGTTTAATAATTCAAGAATTTCTTTATCCAAAGAATCAATTTTATTTCTTATTTTTTTTATATCTTCACTCATTTTTTATATTGTTTGAAGTTTCCTGTACTTTTGCAATTTCCATTAATTTCTCGCCCTGTTTTAATTTCTGCAGAGTTAAACCTTGTGTATTTCTTCCAATTACAGAAATATCTTTAACAGATATCCTTTGAAGTGTTCCGTGATCAGTGATTAGCATTAAATCATCACTTTCATTTACTTTCAAAGCTCCAATAACCATACCATTTCTCGAAGTTGTTTTAGAGACTATCTTTCCTTGACCTCCTCTACCTTGATTTTCAAATTCTCCGATTTCTGTTCTTTTTCCGTAACCATTTTCTGTTGCCACAAGTATATCGTCAGTATCACCTTTATGACTGCTAATCATACTTACAACATGGCTATTTTTCATTCTCATACCAATATTTCCAGAGCCACCTCTATTTTGACATTTAATTTGATCTTCACTAATTTTAATAGCTTTACCTGCTGCAGAAAATAACATTATTTCATTTTTTCCATTAGAAATACACGCCCCTATCAGACTATCGCCATCTTTTAAATTAACTGCTTTTACACCACTTATCCTTAAATTTGAATAAACAGACAATTTATTTTTTACAATTTGCCCATTTTTTGTTGCCATAATAACAAATAGATTCTCATCATAATCTTTAACATTGAGCATTGCAGTTATTTTTTCCTCTTTGGATTGCAAATTTAGAATATTAATTATTGGTTTTCCTTTTGAGCCTCTATTTGACTGAGGAACTTTATAAGCCTTCAACTCGTATACTTGACCTCTATTTGAAAAACATAAAATAGAATCATGAGAACTTGCAACAACAAGTTTTTTAATAAAATCCTCTTCCTTAAAAGTTGCCGCAATTTTTCCTTTACCCCCTCTTTTTTGCGCACTATATACATCTGCTGCTTGAGCTTTTAAATAACCTTCTTGGGATAAAGTTATTACTAAATTCTCTTCTTTGATTAGATCCTTTTCTGAAAAATCAATAAAATCTTTTAATTCTGTTTTCCTCGGATCACCAAATTCCTTTCTAATCTGATTTAGTTCTTCTCTGATTAAATCCATCAACACATTTATATCTTTTAAAATTAACTCATATTGCTTTATATCTTTTATAAGGTCTTTATACTCTGAAAGAATTTTATCCTGCTCTAATGCAGTCAATCTACTCAATCTCATTTCTAAAATTGCCTGTGCTTGGCTTTCAGAAAGATAATATTTATTTTTTATTAAACCTAAATCATCACTTAAATCTTCTGGCTTTGTGATTTCATTATCAGACTTATCTAACATTTTAATTATAAGACCAGGTTTCCAACTTTTTTTCAAAAGCTTTATTTTTGCATCTTGGGTAGTTTTTGATTCTTTGATTAACTTAACTATCTCATCAATATTAGATAAAGCTACAGCTAATCCCTCTAAAAGATGGGCTTTTTCTTTAGCTTTTTTTAATTCAAATCTTGTTCTTCTGGTTACTACCTCTTTTCTATGCTCAATAAACGCAGTTAATATAACTTTTAAACCAACAGTTTTTGGCTTTCCATTTAGCAATGCAACCATATTGATTCCAAAAGAAGTTCTTAATTGTGTTTGTTGGAATAAATTATTTAATAATACTTCACTGTTTTCTGATCTTTTTATTTCTATAACTATTCTCATTCCATCTTTGTCTGATTCGTCTCTTAACTCCGAAATGCCTTCTATCTTTTTATCTCTAACTAGCTCAGCTATTCTTTCAATTAATTTTGCTTTATTAACCTGATATGGTAATTCTGTAATTATAATTTTTTCTTTTTGATTCTTTTTAGGTTCTTCAATATTATGTTTTGCCTGCATAATAACTTTACCTTTGCCACTCTCATAAGCAGCTAAAATACCGTCCGCCTCTTTTTTATTTATAGTTATTATTCCGCCAGTAGGAAAATCGGGTCCAACAATATATTTCATTAATTCTTTAACTGACATATCAGGTTTTTTGCTAAGAGCAATTACTGCATCTATAACTTCAGTCAAGTTATGAGGTGGAATATTTGTTGCCATTCCTACTGCGATTCCCGATGATCCATTAACTAATAAATTTGGAACTCTAGTTGGCAACACAATAGGTTCAATTTCACTATCATCATAATTTGGTCTAAAGTCTACTGTATCTTTATCTAAATCTGATAGAAGTTGATGAGATATTTTTGTCATTCTTATCTCTGTGTAACGCATTGCAGCAGCAGAATCTCCGTCTATAGATCCAAAATTTCCTTGGCCATCAACCAAAACATATCTCATTGAAAAATCTTGAGCCATTCTAACAATAGTGTCATATGCTGCAGTATCTCCATGAGGGTGGTATTTACCTATAACATCACCAACTACTCTTGCTGATTTTTTATATGGCTTATTAGAATAATTTCCCATTGATTCCATAGCATATAAAACTCTTCTATGGACAGGTTTCAATCCATCGCGAATATCTGGTAAAGCTCTGCCCATTATTACACTCATTGCATAATCTAAATATGCAATTTTTTGCTCTTCCTCTATATCTTGATCTATAGTACGAGATGATAATAATTCTTTCGCAGAATCTTCCATTATGTCTCCATAAAATACACTTCCCAGAAGTCTTTATTTTACCATGAGACGTTTATTTACACTAGATTATCGATAAAAATAGACAATTAAATAGTCTTACTAATGCGATTTTCGTTTAAATATTATAGTATAACAAGTATGAATATAGATGATAAAGAAATACAAAAATTTAATGATATTTCCTACAGTTGGTGGGACCCAGATGGTCCATTTAAGCCACTTCACTTGCTCAATCCTGTTAGAACAAATTTTATAAAAAAGAGTATTGATCTAAAAAATAAATCAATAATAGATGTAGGTTGCGGTGGAGGTTTATTATGCGAAAATTTAATTTCAAAAGACACAAGAGTAAAAGGCATTGATATGTCAAAAAATGCTATTGAGATTGCAAAAACACATCAAACAATAAATAATTTAAAAATTGATTATGAATTAATAAATCTTGAGGATTTAATAAATAAATCAAATGAAAGATATGATGCATTAACTTGCTTAGAATTAATAGAACATGTTCCAAACCCAGAAAAACTAATTAAAGATTGTATAAACATTACAAAAAAAGAATCTGATCTATTCTTTTCTACCTTAAACAGAAATTTTATTTCATTTATAGTTTCAATAATTGGCGCTGAATATATATTAAATATTTTGCCAAAAGGAACACATGATTATAAAAACTTTATTAAACCCTCAGAATTTTCTTCGATACTTAGAAAAAATAATTTAGTAATTAAAAATATCAAAGGCATAAGCTATAACATATTTAATCAAAGCTTTTACGAATCAGACAACTTAAATATAAATTACATAATTCATTGTAAAAAAAATAATGATTAATAGAAAAATTGAAGCAATGCTTTTTGATTTTGACGGTACCATTGCTGATACCTCAGTCGATATGGTTAATTGTCACAATATTTTATTAGAAAATAAAAATAGGGAAAATGTAAATATTGATAAAGCTAAAAACTTTATATCAAAAGGAGCTGGAGGATTAATAAGCTACTCGTGTCCTGAATTAACAGAAAATGAAAGAAAAGAATATATTCAAGATTATTTAGAAATTTATAAAGATAACTACTTTGTGTATACCAAATTATTTGATGGAATAAGTGAAATTATAGATTTAATAATTTCTAAAAACTATAAGTGGGGCATAGTTACTAACAAGCCTGGATATTTAGTAGTTCCTATAATTAAAGAACTTAACTTAAGATATCAACCACATTGCTTAGTAGCAGGCGATACATTAAATGTTAAAAAACCTAACCCAAAACCCTTATTATATGCAGCAGAGAAAATTTCTTGCGATCCTATTTTTTGTGCATATATTGGAGATGATTTACGAGATATTCAAGCTGCTAATTCAGCAAATATGTTCTCTATTGCTGCATCCTATGGTTTCATTGAAAATAAGAATAATATCAAAGAATGGGGATGTGATTATGTAATCAATTCCCCATTAGATTTAAAAACTTTAATTGTTTAACTAACTTAAATTTAATGACTGAACTATTTCTTCCGTAGTTTGTTTTGCATCACCAAGCAACATCATAGTTTTATCTCTAAAAAATAAATCATTATCTACGCCAGCATAACCTGAAGCCATAGACCTTTTTAAAAATAAAGTTGTCGCTGCTTTTTCAACATCAAGTATTGGCATTCCATATATTGGGCTTTGAGGATCCGTTTTTGCTAGCGGATTTGTAACATCATTTGCTCCAATAACAAAAGCTACATCTGCTGTTGCAAATTCGTGATTTATTTCCTCAAGCTCAAAAACTTCATCATAAGGAACATTGGCCTCTGCAAGCAGTACATTCATATGCCCAGGCATTCTACCAGCTACTGGGTGTATAGCATATTTAACTTCAACCCCTTTTTCTTTTAATATATCGCACATTTCCCTTAGAGCATGTTGTGCTTGTGAGACTGCCATACCATAACCTGGAACAATAATAACTTTTTGTGCATTACCCATTATAAATGATGCATCGTCAGCACTTCCTTGTTTTACATTACCCTTTGGTCCTCCAGCTACTGCCGCCGCTGCATCTGAATCACCACCAAACCCTCCTAATAAGACGCTAACAATAGATCTGTTCATTCCCTTACACATTATGTAACTTAGAATAGCTCCTGATGAACCAACTAGGGCTCCAGTAATAATTAGAGCAGTATTTTGTAATGTAAAACCAATACCACAAGCTGCCCAACCGGAATAAGAATTAAGCATTGAAACTACTACTGGCATATCAGCTCCACCTATTGGCAGAACAACTAAAAAACCAATAAAAAAAGAAAGGCCAACTATCATCCAAAAGTATTGTGAATTTTCTGGATTCATTGGATTCATTGAAATTAAATATATTAGAGTTAATATTGCTAAAAATATAATTAAATTTATTAAATGTTGCCCTTTAAAAACGAGTGGATTGCCACTAACAAGCCCCTGTAATTTTGCAAAAGCTATAACTGATCCTGAAAATGTAATCGCACCTATTGCTAGCCCTAAACTCATTTCTATCATACTTCCAGTACTAATAATACCGCCTTCAAAAAAAGCACCAGGATTTTTATAAGCTCCAATAGCTACAAAAACTGCAGCCAAACCAACTAAACTATGGAAAGCGGCAACTAATTGCGGAAGTGCGGTCATACTAATTTTCAGAGCTAAAATAGAACCAAAAATACCGCCTATAGCTACTGCTATAATTATATTTGTGTAACTACTAATATCTAATCCTGAGCCATGCAACATTAATGTTGTAACTACAGCAATTGTCATACCTATCATTCCATAAGTATTTCCCTTCCTTGCGGAAACAGGAGACGACAAACCTTTTAATGCTAAAATAAAAAGTACTGCTGAAAGAAGATATGCAAAACCAAAAATTGTATTGTCCATTTATTTTTACCTATTTATTTTTTCTTTTTAAACATTGCTAGCATTCTCTGTGCAACCATAAAACCACCAAAAATATTTACAGAAGCTAAAAGAACAGCTATTAAACCCATTGTGCTAGATAAATCAATTATACCTTTGCTAGCAACGGCGGCTATTAATCCGCCTACAATGATTACAGATGAGATTGCATTTGTAACAGCAAGTAAAGGTGAATGAAGTGCTGGAGTTACTCCCCAAACTACATAAAAACCAACGAATACTGCTAAAACAAAAATTGTAAATAAACTTAAAAAATCCATTATGAAACTCCCTTAACGATTTCACTTACGATACTGCCATCTTTTGTTACTAAAGTATTTTTAACTGTCTCGTCTTCCCAGTCTAATTCTAAACTTTTTGTCTCTGCATTAACATGAGGAGAAAGAAAATTTAATAAATTTTTAGCAAACAAAGTACTTGCGTCTTTCGGCAGTTCCCCTGGCAAATTATCATAACCGACAATTTTTACACCATTTGCATTAACAACTTCATTTCTCTTGGCTAATTCACAATTTCCTCCAGTTTCTACGGCTAGATCTACTATAACTGACCCAGTTTTCATTGAATTAACCATTTCTGCGCTAACTAATTTTGGCGCAGGTCTGCCAGGTATTAGAGCTGTTGTAATTACAATATCCTGATCTTTTATATGATTTTTAATTACATCTTGTTCTTTTTTCTTATATTCCTCAGTCATTTCTTTAGCATAACCACCAGATGTTTCTGCTTCTTTCATTGCTTCCTCATCCACTACTAGAAATTTACCACCAAGGCTTTCTACTTGTTCTTTTGTTGCGGCTCTAACATCATAAGCTGTCACAATTGCTCCCATTCTTTTTGCAGTAGCAATTGCTTGCAAACCTGCTACACCTACCCCCATGATAAATACTTTTGCTGGAGCAACAGTTCCTGCGGCAGTCATCATCATTGGAAATGCGCTGTTAAAATTATTTGCGCCTTTAATTACAGCCTGATATCCAGATAAATTTGACTGAGAGGATAATACATCCATCGATTGTGCTCGACTAATTCTAGGCATTAAATCCATTGCAAATGTTGTAATTGAAGCTTTTGCATATTGCTCTATATCTTTTTTTGAAGATAATGCTGACATATGCGAAATAACTATCGCATCTTTTTTACACATAGAAGTTTCATCTAATTCATCATTTGATGTCATTAAACGTTGTATTTTGAAAATAATATCAGCATTCGCTAATGTTGATTTTGTATCTGAAGATATAGAAGCTCCGACTGATTTAAAAATTTCATCAGTAAAACCTGACTCAAGTCCCGCGTCACTTTGTATGGTGACATCAAAACCCATTGAAACAAACTTTTTAACGACTTCTGGAGATGCTGCTACTCTAGTCTCTCCAATTCTATTTTCTTTCGGAATTGAAATTTTCATGTTATTACCACTTGTATTTTATAATTAAGCTTTAGATGGTACGACAATATATTCTAATATGTTGAAATACTCAAGACAAAAATACCTAAAATGGACTATAAATTTATAAAAATCATTATTTCTTAATGAATATTCTCTTGATTGTATTCATTTTTGATTTTATCATCATTTTCCGTTTTTTCCGTATTACTTTCAAATATACCAAGTTGTCTTTTTTCTTGATCAGATAGTTCAACAATATCATCAAGTTTTGGAAGTTGATTTAGCGATACTAAGTTATGAGAATTTAAAAATTCTTTTGTAGTGCCAAAGATTGCTGGCTTACCTGGAACATCTTTATATCCTAATATTTTAATCCACTCTCTCTCTAAAAGCGTCTTTATTATATTACTACTTACACCGACGCCTCTTACGGCTTCAATCTCTGTTCTTGTAATGGGTTGTTTATAAATTATCAATGCAAGAGTTTCCATAAGAGCTCTAGAATATTTTTGTGGTTTCTCTGGATAAAAATTTGATACCCATTCGTTACAATCCTCTGAAACCTGAAACCTATATCCTGTTGAAACCTTTTTTAAATTCACTCCTGAGTTCATATATTTTTCTTGAAGTTCTAAAATTAAATTTTCAATTAATTTTATTGTGATTTCTTCATCAGAAAAGAAGTTTTTAATTTCTCTTGAAGATACAGGTGATATTGATGAAAAAATCAATGACTCTATAATCTTTTTAATTTTATTTTTTTCCAAAATTTACTCCTTTTGTCACATTATTCTATTTTAATTTAATAAAAATAGATGATTCGTAGTTTGCTTGAACGCAATCAATTAAAGATAATTTAATTAATTCTAAAACTGCTAGAAAAGAGACTATAAGTCCAGATTTTCCTTCAGTGATATCTAAAATATTTTTAAAATCTAAATAATTATCTTTCTTTAAACTGTTAAGTATAAATGTCATTTTTTCACGAACAGACAAATGTTCTTTTTTTACATCATGTGGTGTTAAAAATTTTGTTTGCTGCATCAATTTATGAAAAACTATAACTAATTTTTCTAAGTCAACCCTTTCATAGTCTTCTTCTTTTTGAATTTTTTGATAAGAAACTTTCCTTGTTAAATAAAAATCTCTGTCGACTCTTGGGAGATCATCTAATCTTATACTGGCTTTTTTATATCTCTCATACTCTTGTAGCCTTCTAATTAATTCTGCTCTTGGATCTTCTTCTTCTGAAGTATCTTCATCGATCGTGGGTAATAATAATTTTGATTTAATTTCTGCCAATGTTGCTGCCATTAACATATACTCAGCTGCTAGCTCAAGCTTTAAATCCTGCATCAAATCAATATATTGTATATATTGGTCAGTTATTTTAGCAATAGGTAATTCTAGTATATCCAGATTTTGGCTTTTGATTAAATATAAAAGTAAATCTAATGGCCCCTCGAATGACTCTAAAACAATTTCAAGAGCATCAGGGGGAAGATACAAGTCTTTCGGTATATTAAGATAAGGTTTGCCTTTTACGTAAGCTAGAGGGACATCAATATCAACTACATTTTTAACTTCAGAAGACTTAATATCCATAGTTACTCGTGATGTTATTAATTAATGTGTATTATATCATTTTATGATTTAATTTACATAATTCTATTCTGATTGAGGTCATATTTTGAAAGGTTTTATAGATTTTATACCAGTTTTATTTTTTTTTATTTCATATATTTTTTATACTGAAATATCAATAGATTATATTCATATAGTAAACGATTTTTTTAATATTTCATTGGATGCAGATAAATCGAGTGCTATTTATTTTGCAACTTTAATACTAATGATCACATATTCAATTCAATTTATAACCCTATTTTTCTTGAGAGGGTTAAAAAAGATTCATTATATTACTTTATTAATTATTCTTATTGCCGGATTAAGCACGTTATATTTTAAAAATCCTGTTTTTATTAAAATTAAACCATCAATAGTTTATTGGGGTTTTGGGGTCTTTTTTATATTTAACTACTTTTTTGGCAAAGAAGTTATTATAAAAAAAATGCTTAAAGACCAAATTATGCTTGAAGATAAACATTGGAAAACTTTAACATTATCTTGGGTGATTTTTTTTATATTATGTGGTTTTTTAAACCTTTATGTAGCAGAATTTTATGCTGAAGAAAGTTGGGTCGAATTTAAATTTTATATTTTAGGTATAGCACTACCTATAGCATTTATTATCTTGAATGGTATTTATATTGGTTTAAAAGCTAAAAAATAAAATTATTCTGCTATGTCTGAAGTAAGATCAGAATCATCTAAATTACCATCTGCAATTTCAAATTCTCTTTCTTCTAAATAAGCGTCTCTATATAAAGTATATTTATCATCAGAAATTTCACTAGCAATATCTTCTTTTGCTAATAAATTAGATCTGCTATCAACTGCATTTACACCAACCATAATATTTCTAAAAGAAATATCATCAAGCCAAGCTAGCGGATTAAGAAGCGCTGATAAAACTACACCTGGAATATCTCTTACACTACTAGAACCAAGCAAAGGTAAAACAACATAAGGACCTGCACCAGACCCTAATGCACCAATTGTTTGCCCAAAATCTTCTGGCGCGTGCTTTATACCCATATGTGAAGCGACATCAATTATTCCTCCAATACCAATTGTAGAATTTATTGCTAATCTACCTATTGATGTTGCAAATTCATTTGGTTTGCCCTGAAGCAAGTTGTTAATTGCATTATCAATCTCATTTAGATTTGAAAAGAAATTATTAACCCCAGTTCTTACTGGCTGAGGAGTGATTGCATTATAGCCTTGAGCAAGAGGTTTGAAGAGAGCTTGATCAAAAGCATCGTTCATCGCAAAAACAGGTTTATTTACTGCTTGCCAAGGATCGCTGGAATCAACCATAGAATTACCTGAATAAGTGGCACACCCACTTAATAAAACTGCCATCATTCCTATAAAAAGCAACTTTAAATTACTCATCTCCTCTCCTTACCTAATTATATTTATAGTTTTATAACAACCTTATTTATAATGATATGCTCGATGCTTCAATATGTACAGCATTACTTTTTGGCTTTATTTTTAAGTCTTAAAGCATTTAATGCAATAAAACCCGCTGCATCCTTATGATCATATTGGCCTTTATCTTCCTCAAAAGTTGCTAAATTTGTGCTATATAAGCTATTTTCGGATTTTCTACCCTCTACAATTATATTTCCTTTATATAGGGATAGTCTTACCAGACCATTAACACTAGCTTGAGTAGAGTCGATAAATTTTTGCAAATTTTCTCTTTCTGGGCTCCACCAAAACCCGTTATATATCATATTTGCGTATTTGGGCATTAATTCAGTTTTTAAGTGCGCAACTTCTCTATCTAAAGTTATAGACTCAATAGCTCTTCTAGCTTTTAATATTATTGTACCGCCAGGTGTTTCATAGCAACCTCTTGATTTCATGCCTACATATCTGTTCTCAACAATATCAAGTCTACCAATAGCATTTTTAGCTCCAATATTATTTAGTGCTTCTAAAATGCTTGCAGGACTATGCTTTTTACCATTAATAGAAACTGGGTCGCCATGATAAAACTCGATTTCTACACTTTCCGGAGTATCTGGTGCATTTTCAGGAGAAGATGTCCATCTCCACATATCTTCTGGTGGAGAGGACCAAGGATCTTCAAGTACCTTACCTTCATAAGATATATGCAATATATTTGCATCCATAGAATATGGAGGTGTATTTTTTTTATCTAAATCAACTGAAATATTATTTGAAGTAGCATAAGAGAGTAATTTATCTCTTGAATTTAATTCCCATTCTCTCCAAGGAGCTATAATTTTAATATCAGGATTTAGTGAGTAAGCAGATAATTCAAAACGTACCTGATCATTCCCTTTGCCTGTAGCGCCATGTGAAATTGCATCTGCATCACATTTTTTAGCAACTTCAATTAATTTTTTTGAAATTAAAGGACGAGCAATAGCAGTACCGAGAAGGTATTCTTCTTCATATAAAGTATTTGCTCTTAACATCGGAAAAACATATTCCTTTACAAATTCTTCTTTGCAATCATCTAAAAATATTTGATTAACACCTAATTCCTTAGCTCTTTTTTTTGCTGACTCTATTTCGCCTTTCTGACCCAAATCAGCAGTATAAGTTATGACCTCGCAGTTATAATTATCCTGAAGCCATTTAACTATAATTGAAGTATCTAAACCACCAGAGTATGCAAGAACAACTTTTTTGATATTTTTTTCTTTCATTGTTAATTTATGAAGTAGCTTCATCAATCATTTTTTTTAATTCGCCTTTCTCATGTAATTCTAATGTGATATCGCAGCCACCAATAAGCTCGCCATTGATATAAACTTGTGGAAATGTCGGCCAGTCAGCATATTTTGGTAAATTTTGAAAAATTTCAGGGTCCATCAAGATATTCACATAAGCAAACTCTTTTCCACATTGTTTTAAAGCTTCTACTGCTCTGCTTGAAAATCCGCACTGTGGCATTTGTGGCGTACCTTTCATATAAATAATAACCTTATTATTTTCAACTTGTTCTTTAATTTTATCTAAAACATCCATAATTACTCCTATTTTTCTGTTATGTTCTGCTGAAACCATAACTCTGTTGCTGCAGCGTGCCATAGTTTATTACCATCAATGGCGGTAGTGTACTCATTTGGTTTTTTTAAAAGTTTTTTAATATAATCCATATTATATATGTTTCTATTAAAACATTCACTTGAAGTTAGAATATCATACACAAAATCATAATATTCGCCTCTTATATATTTTAAAGCCGGCATTGGAAAATATCCTTTTTTTCGACTAATAATATCTTCTGGTAAAATATTATCTGAAATCTTTTTAAGAATATTTTTACCATTTCTTAATAAATGAATATTAGGATCAATTTTCGTAGAAGCCTCAATTAACTGGTGATCTAAAAATGGCACTCTAGCTTCCAAACCCCAGGCCATTGTCATATTATCAACCCTTTTCACCGGGTCATCAACAACAAGATTAGTAATATCATAATTTAGAACTTTCGAGATCAAGTTCTTTGATTTATTCTTATCAAAAATTTTTTTTATCATTCTTGAGGTATAATTTTCAGTATATTTATAATTTAAAAATTCTATCATTTCATCATGGTCTCTATCAGCATAATGTTTTAAAAAATTAGCATAATTATTTTGCTCAGTTTTTATTTTTTGGTACCAAAAATATCCACCGAAACCTTCATCTGCTCCTTGTCCAGATAACACAACTTTAACTTCCTTGCTCACTATTTCAGAAAGCATATAGAATGCAACCGCATCTTGTGCCACCATAGGTTCAGACATAGATTTAAATGTTTCGGGTAACCTTGAGAGAACAGAATTATTATCTACAATAAATTTCTTATGATCTGTTTTAAAGTGATTAACTACCTGATCTGAATAAAAAAATTCACTACCCTTTTCGTTTTTATCATCATCAAATCCAATACTATAAGTTTTTAGCTTAGGAAATTTTTTTATTGCTAATGCAACAATTAAACTAGAATCTAACCCTCCGGAAAGTAAAACACCAACATCAATATCAGAAGCATCTATACGTTTTTCTATTGCTTCAACTAATGAATCTTTTATTAGATTTTTAGCTTCAATTTCATCACTTATGTATTGATCTTGCTCGAGAATATTTAATTTCCAGTATTGCTCGATAACTAATTTATTATTGTCGCCTAGGACCATATAATGGCCAGGCTTTATTTTATTTATGTTTTTAAAAATTGTTTTAGGTGCTGGGACTACAGAATGAAGCGAAAAATGTAAATGCAATGATTTGTGATCTAGCTCCAGATTTATATCTTCTTTTACAATAAGTGACTGTATATTTGAACCAAATCTAAAAAAATTTTTTGAATGATGATAATATAAAGGCTTTACTCCAAATCTATCTCTAGCTAAAAACAATTTTCTTTTTTTATTGTCCCAAATAGCAAAAGCGAAATCACCCTCAAATTTTTTCAGACAGTCATAGCCCCATTCTTTGTATGATGTTAAAACAACTTCAGTATCTCCAGTTGTTCTGAAAGTATGCCCATTTTTTTCAAGGATTTCCCTCAATTTCTTATAATTATATATACAGCCATTATAAACTAAAATTAATTGAGCCTCATTGTCTTGATAAGGTTGATTTGATGCGCTAGATAAATCAATAATTGATAACCTTGAATGCCCTAAGGCTAAATTATTTTTCACGAAAAAACCAGAATAGTCTGGGCCTCTTGATTTAATTTTATTTAAAAGTAAATCAAAATTATTTATCTTATAATTTTTATCAAAAAAATATTCGCCTACAATTCCACACATTGTATAATTATAGCAATTTTATATAAAAAGACTTAGATGAAATCTAAATTATTAAAAAATAAAATCATTAAATGGAGCAAAGAACTTGGTTTTGATGGCGTTGGTTTTACAGATATAGACCTAAAAGAAGATGAAACACATTTAATAAATTGGCTAGAGAACAAATTCCATGGCGAAATGCATTTTATGGAAAAACATGGAACTAAAAGATCTCATCCAGAGCAATTAATGCCAGGCACAGTCAAGGTTATCTCCTTCAGAATGAATTATTTAAATAAAAATACTTTCGACTCAAAAAAAGTTCTAAAGAATAGAAATTTAGCATTCGTGTCGAGATATGCCTTAGGCAAAGATTATCACAATGAAATGAGAAACCGTCTTCATTTGATTGCAAAAAAAATAAATAATGAAATAGATAATTTTAAATATAGAGCATTTGTAGATTCTGCGCCGGTCCTAGAGAAAGCTATAGCACAAAAGGCAGGGTTGGGCTGGATAGGAAAAAACACATTGCTAATTAATAAAGATAGTGGATCATATTTTTTTCTTGGAGAAATTTATACAAATATTGATTTTGAAATTGACTCTAAAGAAAAAAATTATTGTGGAGATTGTAATGAATGTATAAACATATGCCCAACAAAAGCAATAATTGCTCCAAATGTTTTAGATGCAAAAAAATGTATCGCGTATTTAACAATTGAATTTAAGGGATCTATACCTATTCAATATAGAGAAAGCATCGGTAATAGAATTTTTGGCTGTGATGATTGTCAAATAGTATGCCCTTGGAATAGATTTAGCAAAGAAACAAAAATTCAAGAATTTAGTCATAAAAACAAACTTGACTCTTCTTCTTTATTAAGTTTGTTTAAATGGACAGAAGAAGAATTTAAAATTAATACTCAAAATACACCTATTAATAGAATATCTTACTTTCAGTGGCTAAGAAATATTATTATCGGCTTAGGCAATTCTGAAAAAAACACAAAAGTTGTAAAAGTTTTAGAAGAAAAAAAATTAAAAATAAATAATCCAATTCTTGAAGAGCATTTAAATTGGGCTATAAAAAAACAAAATACTAATCTAAATACCTTCTGATTAGTAAATTTTTTACCTTTTTTTTGTTTTTTTTAGCATTTCTAATATCTTTATAGATGTCATTTGCTTTAACCTTACCAATCTCTACAGCCCATTGATCAAATGAATTTACATTTGTAAGCAAACCTAATACAAATGTTTTATGCTCATAGTATGATATGAGCTCTCCTAAAGATTCTGGATTTAATTTATTTAATAAAAAAACATTATTTGGTTTTTTTCCTTTTAACTCCAAATTTTTTATAACAAGTTCTTCGACAAGACCTGATTTTGAAAAATTTTTATTATATAGATTTCTTGCTTCCACTGCGTTAAAGCCATCAAATAAAATATCTATATGGCTTAAGAAATTAGAAAATAATTTGTCGTGATTATCTTGATTCTTTGAATCAGATTTACAAGATATTATAAAATCAGCTGGAATAATTGTATTGCCCTGGTGTAATAATTGGAAAAAAGAGTGTTGCGCGCAATTACCAGTTGCCCCCCAGACAATATTTCCACTAATATTTGTAAATTTTTTTCCATTTTTATCAATAGACTTTCCATTACTTTCCATTTCCAACTGTTGTATATGATCATGAAAAAATCTTAACCTATGATTATAAGGGAGAATTAAGTGGCTTTGCGCATTAAAGAATTTTGTGTAATAGAACGAGAGTAAACCCATTATAACTGGAATATTTTTTTCATATTTACAATTATAAAAATGCGAATCACCCTTATATGCTCCTTTTAAGAATTTTAGAAAGTTATCGTAACCAATTATAATTATTAGTCCAATACTAACTCCAGTCCATATAGAGAAACGACCGCCAATCCAGTCCCACAGAGCTATAATATTTTTTTCTTTTATACCCAGACTTTTTGCCGCATCTACATTTTCTGTTACAGCTACAAAATTACTCATAATATTTTTATTTATTGTCATGCCGGATAACCATTTTTTTATTTGTTTAACATTTTCAATGGTCTCACTAGTTCTAAAGCTTTTTGAAACGACTATAAAAAGTGTTTTTTGCGGATCCAAATTTTTTAAAATATCTACAGATTCAGTCGAGTCTAGATTAGAGATAAAGTGCAAATTTATATTTGCTTTGCTATAATTTTTTAATGCTTCATAAACCATATTTATTCCAAAATATGATCCACCAGTACCAATTGAAACTACATCTGTGAATTTTTTTTGACTAAATGATTTTATTTGACCTTTATTGACACCATTAGAAATATTCTTTAACTGAGTTTTATGAAATTTAATACTTTTAATAATTTCTTTATCTAGAGAGAAAAATGTATTTCGCATTGCAGGATGCAATACTCTTCTCTGCTCTGAATTATTAAAATAATCTCCTGAACACATTTTTTTAAATTGTGCTTTAATATCAATAATTGAAGCAAGATTTGTCAGGTTTTTTAAAGTTTTGTCATCTATAACATTTCTGGAAAAATCAAATAATAGATTATCTGTTGATATGTATCTTTCTTTTTTTTTATTTTTACTATTTGAAGAAAATATTTTTTTACATCTAATAGAATCTTTCTTAATATTTTTTATTTGTGATAAGAAAATTTTATTCATTTTTCTTAAAAAAATTTAAACTAATTGCATTGCTATGCTATCTGTTTTTTTAATAATTTTATTATTGGAGTCTAAATATATCAATATTGGTTCATATTTCTTAACCTGATTTTGCGGAACATTAATATATGAGCAAATTACCAACTTATCACCTGGATTTGCTTTATGCGCAGCTGCACCATTTACAGAAATTATGCCGCTGCCAGGTTGTGCCAGGATCGTGTATGTCGAAAATCTCTCACCATTTGTAATATTATAAATATCAATCTTTTCATACTCATTGATAGAAGCTTGTGCCAATATATCTGAATCAATAGCACATGATCCATCATAATCCAGCTCTGAGTGCGTCACAATTGCTCCGTGCAATTTAGATTTTAAAAATGTTAAATCCATATTAAGCTATATCCTATAAAAAAATTAACTTTTAGAGTTAAAAGATCTTATAATTAAATTATCAATAAGTCTAATATTCCCTACATAACAAGATATTAATGCTATTAAATCATTATCATATGATTGCTGCAATGTTTTTAAATCTCTTATAGCAAAATACTCAAGTTTTATCGAAGATTTAGAGAAAAAAATATCAATTTCTTGATAAATTTTCTCAATAGGAAAATTTTCTTTTAATAGCTCTTTTGATAAATGTAACGCTTTGTAGATATCGCAAGCTAATTCTTTCTGTTTTTTTGTTAAATGATTATTTCTTGAACTTAATGCAAGGCCATCAGTGTTTCTAATTGTTGGTGATGAAATTAAGCGAATATCATATTTCATTATTCTTATTAGCTCAGCAATAATAATTAATTGCTGATAATCTTTTTCTCCTAAAACTATCATTTCAGGTTTAATAATTTGAAAAAATCTATAGATAATATCCATTACAGCATAAAAATGGCCAGGTCTATATTTTCCACATAAATCCGATGTAAGTGTTTTTGGTTCAAATTTACTACTTAATGACGAAGTATACTTTTCTATATCTGACTTTTTTGGAATAAGAACGTATTCAACATCACAGCTTTCTAATATTTTAATGTCATCTTCTATAGTTCTGGGGTAATTATCAAAATCTTTTTTGTTATTAAATTGCCCCTCATTTATATATATAGATACGCAAGTATTTTTCTTATATTTTTTACCAGCATTTATAAGTGACAAATGCCCTTCATGTAAATTTCCCATTGTTGGCACAAAAGATTGAACCTTTATATTTGCATTAATAAAATCTTGTAATGAATAGAATATTTTCATAAATTATTTACGATTAATACCTTTTACATAATTGTAAAAATTTCTGATTGCTTCAGGTATATTATTTCCATTTGCTAAATAATTTTTTGAAAACTTAGGAGGATTTTTTGATACACCAATTAAATCGTAAAGAACTTGGACCTGGCCATCACAGCCCTCACCAGAGCCTATTCCAATTACTGGAGTAATTAAGGATCTTGTAATAGTGTTTGCTAAATCTGAATCGACGCATTCAAGCAAAATTATATCAACACCAATGGATTCCAGAAGTTTTGCTTGTTTTAATAATTTCTCTTTTTCTTTTTTATCCTTACCATAAATTCTTATATCTTCTTCATTTTTACTTTTCTGAGGAAGGTATCCAATGTGGGCGCAAATAGGAATTTTTGCATTAACAAAACCTTTAATCACTTCAAAGTGTTTATCTTGATATTCTACTTTTACAATATCTACTTCTTGTTCCAAAAGCTTTTTTGCATTCAATGTAGCAATATCGATATTATCATAAGAATTTATTGGCATATCCGCCATTAAAATGAAATTTTCTTTATAAGTTGATACGCACTTTGAATGATATAAAATCTCATCCATTGTAACAGAATGAGTATTTTCTTTCCCTTTTATAACCATTCCCAGGGAATCACCAACTAAGACTATATCTATTTTTGAATCATTCAAAATTTTACTAAAAGAAGAGTCATAGCAAGTTAAGCAAGTAATTTGCTCTTTTCTTTTCTTAAAATTTTGCAGTTTATTTTTTAAATTACTCATTGATTATGCTAGCTAAAGGATTAAAATAATGTTTACCCTTATCCACAGAATAAATTTTATCTAACAGGTTACTATAATCTTTTTGATTATTAACAAAATCAATATCCTCAGCATTAACAATTAAAAGTGGTGAGCCGTTATATGTGCTAAAAAATTTTAAATATACAGAATTTAATTTCTCTAAATAATCTTTAGTAATGTACTTTTCAAAATCCCTGCCTCTTTTCTTTATTCTCTTTAAAAGTATATCTGCTGGTGCTTGCAGATAAATTAAAAGATCTGGTTTAGGAATATCAACTGTCATATATGAATAAAGCTGATCATATAAATCGTACTCTTCATTATTTAGTGTTACTTGCGCAAATAATCTATCCTTTTGAAGCATAAAGTCAGATACTCTTGCTGTTGCAAATATATCCCTTTGTTTAAATGCTTGTACTTGTCTTGTTCTGGTTAACAAAAAATAAAGCTGTGTTTGAAATGAAACCTGTCTTGAATTCTTATAAAATTTCGATAAAAACGGATTATCATCAACATTTTCTAAAACAAGTTCGGCATCCCATTCTAAAGCAAGCTTATTTGCTAAGCTTGTTTTCCCAACACCAATCGGTCCTTCAACAACAATATATTTAGAAGTTAATTCATTCATCATTTTTTATCAAATTAATATCATTATATAAGCAATTTTTCAGCAAATCTTTCGCATACCCTTGTTCTGGTATAAAAACATTAGGGTTAATATCAATCAATGGCTTCAAAACAAATGCTCTTTCCGAAGCATTTTTATGAGGTATAGTTAAAGATCCTGACTTATATAATAAATCTCCATATAAAATAATATCTAAATCAATAATTCTTTCAAACCATCTTATTGAGCTTTTTTTCCTACCCATTGATACTTCGATATCTTTTAATAATAATAATATATCTTCTGCAGATTCACCACTTCTAAACATTACAGCACAATTTACATAATTATTTTGATTGCTTGGTCCCATTGGAGGACTTTCATAGAAATTTGAAATCTTGATGTCATTAAACTTATCAAGTTTTGTAAGCGCTTCAATAGCATTGCTTACTTGCAATATTGGGTTATCCAAATTACTCCCAATTCCTATGTAAAGTTCTTTAACGTTGTTTTCTATTTTTTGCCCCATAGGTTTTTCCGCGTCTATTAGATTTTGTACTTTTTACGTTTTTTTGAATCTCATTCCACTTATCGGCATAATATTTTAGATCATTGTTTATTAACGAACGTAAATAAAAAAAATCAAATGCTGCCCTAAACTTTTCTATATTCGTAACGTATTGAATATTTCTACTACTTAAATTTAAAAAACTACTTTGTAAAGACCAAATAGTAAAAATTGTTGATTGAAAAAATTCTGGAATCGCAATATATTTAGCTTGCTTATCCATTACGCTTCTAAAAATAAAGTCTACATCTCTTGTTTTTTTATTATTATATTGTTCCTGCATTTCCTGAAAAAAAGGCCATAAAAAGACTGCATATATAAATGAAGGGTTTACGTGAAGTTCATCTCTTATTCTATTATCAGTATTAGTTAATGCGGCAATAAAAAAATCATTATAATTTGCCTGGTTTTTAATAATTTTATCTGTATATGGAAATAAATTTTTAAAGATTTTATATTTAATTAATTTTTTATAACTCACTACTGCGCTTCCTGAATGCATAATTTTTAATATTTCATCAAATAATCTAAATGGAGAAACATTATTAATTAAATGAGACATTTTTTTAATTGATTCTTTAGAGTCACCTTTCAATTCTAAATCTAACTTAGATTCAAATCTTATAGCTCTAAGCATTCTAACTGGATCTTCTTGATAACTTATTGACGGTTTTTTTATAAGTCTCAGTTGTCTTTTTTTTATATCATTTAAACCCCCAACATAGTCATGTAGAATTTCTGTATCTAAATCTAGATATAAAGAATTGATAGTAAAATCTCTTCTATAAGCGTCTTGGCTTATAGTTCCATAGACATTATCTCTTTTTATCATCCCGTGTTGTTTTTTAAATCTTTTTTCATTATTTTTTTTACTAATATCAGATCTAAAAGTCGTTACCTCAAAAAATTTTTTCTCATCAGTGTAAACGTGAACAATTTTAAATCTTTTACCTATAATTCTTGCGTTAGGGAAAAGTCTACAAATTTCGGCTGGACTAGCATCAGTTGCGATGTCAAAATCTTTTGGTTTTTTTTGTAAAAGCAAATCTCTAATACATCCACCAACTAAAAATGCTTGATATCCATTATTAATAAGTGTGCTTGAGATTTTGACAACATTTAAGTCAACATCTTTTTTTTTGATCCCGTGATCTTCTTTTGAATATTGTTCTAGGCTTTTTTTCATAAGTATTTTGATATAAATAAAACATAATATATCAAATACATAGACTTATCACTTTGTTATGCAAAATCTTTTGTTAATTCATTCTTGATGCTATCAGTGATTATCAGGGAGGCATTATATTCAGAGTGATTTACGCCAATTGACATAGGGCTACCTTTTTTTAGCTCTTCGATCATATTTTTTTCAAATTCCCAGCGAAGAAAATGAACAGCAGATGTTTTTGTATCATCTTCTCTTTCAAGGTCTTCGTCTGCGAAAGGATAGACTGGACTATTATTTCCAATTTTAATCCATATTTTCTTTTCTACGCCTTTTAATATTTTTAATTTTTCTCTTCTCTCTGTAACATTTGAATATTCTATTAGCATAGTCGCTTTAAGATTATTCCCGTCAGGAATAAGAGGATTATATGTATCAAGTTCTTCTTGAATCAATTCAGCTTCAAAGATTTTTTCTATTCTAAGCATTTCCTGGATTTGATATTTAATGGTTAAAGAATTTTCAAATAGTAAGTTTATATGATCACCTACTAATACAGATCTATTTTTCTTTACATCTAAAACTTCCTGTTTAAAGCTATCTCGCTCAACCGAGTATTCTTCTAATTTATACAGATCTTCTTTTTTCAACATATTACTCTCCATGTTAATTTAATTTATAAGCTGACTTTAAAATAGATATTGGATGAAGCTCTATTTTAATATTATCTTTCTCTAATCCATTTCCAATATGTTTAGATGCCATAGGACAATCACTTGTAAAAATTTTATAATTATCTTTCTTGATCCTTGAAACTACCGGCTTTCTAATTTTTAGTGATTTTTCAAATGATTCTAATTTTATTGCATAAGAACCATCATGTCCCGAGCATCTTTCAATCATACTTACTTCTGTTCCTGGTATTTTTTCCAAGATAGTTTTAGTTTTAGGTCCAAAGTTTTGAACTCTTTGATGACATGCGGTTTGATATGCGACTTTTCCAACAGAGCCTTTAAAATCGGTATTAAATAAACTTGACTCATCTCTAATAGAAAGATATTCAAATGGATCAAATATATGTTTTTGAACTAATTTAACATCATTGTCTTCAGGAAATAATAAAGGTAATTCTTGTTTAAACATTAAAACGCAAGACGGAATTGGTGAAATAATATCATAACCTTCATTAATAGCTTTTACTAAATTTGGAATATTTTTTTGTTTTAACTTTTCAACTGAATTTAAATCGCCAAGCTCTAATTTAGGCATTCCACAACAACTTTCTTGGTGAAATAAATCAACTGTAATTTTATTATGAATTAATACTTTCAATAAATCCTCAGCCAATTCGGGTTGACTATTTGTACAATAACAGGTGGCAAATAGTTTTACTTTTCCAGTAGTCCTTGGGGTATCTTTTATCTCGCCATCAAAATTATTAAGTTTTTCAAATCTTTTTTTAATTCCATATGAATTCATACTAGGCAAATCCGCTTTTCTGTGTATTTTTAAAAATTTCTCAATAATTAATCTCACGCTTTTTATTTTTAAAAATACATTTGTAAAACCAGCGATAAATGGTCTAGATAAAAAATTAAATGTTATATCTGTGGAACTTAAAATATAGTTCCTTAATTTCATTGAAATTTTTAATTTTGATTGCTGATTCTTAAATTTTTCTGCTTTAGCTCTTAACATCAAATGAGGAAAATCAATTGCCCATTCGTGCGGTGGAACATATGGGCATTTAGTTTGATAACATAAATCGCATAAGTAGCATTCATCAACTACTTTTATATAATCTTTTTTATCGACCGATTCTAAATCAAAGTTTTTTGACTCATCTATCAAATCAAATAATGTAGGGAATGCATCACACAAGCTTACACATCTTCTGCAGCCATGACATGCTTCAAAGACTCGCATTAACTCATCGTTAATACTATCTACATCATAGAAATTTTTATTTTTCCATTCAATATTATGTCTTGTTGGGGCAGACAGACCACCCTCTGTAAATTTTACAGACATTATTCAACTCCGATAAAAAATGTAAGTAAGTATCTTAGGAGCTTCCATTCTCCTAAGATAATTTTTTCTAAGCTACTTCATCCAATGCTTTCTGGAATCTATTAGCATGAGATCTTTCAGCTTTAGCTAATGTTTCAAACCAATCAGCAATTTCATCAAAACCTTCATCTCTGGCAGTCTTAGCCATTCCTGGATACATATCTGTATATTCATGGGTTTCGCCAGCTATAGCTGTTTCTAGATTTGCAATTGTGTCTCCAAAAGGTTTCCCTGTTGCTGGATCTCCACAAGCTTCAAGATATTCTAAATGACCGTGAGCGTGGCCTGTTTCACCCTCAGCTGTTGATCTAAATACTGCTGCAACGTCATTATGACCTTCAACATCTGCTTTAGCTGCAAAATAAAGATATCTTCTATTTGCCTGAGACTCACCAGCAAAAGCATCTTGTAAGTTTTTTTCTGTTTTTGAACCTTTTAAGTCCATAACACTTCTCCTATTTAAATTAATTAACAATGTAATTATCCACTTAAAATAGGTTGAATCAATTTGTTTAAATCTATATCATATATAGATATTTCCTATTACTAAAGTTTTATTAACAAGTTTTGTATATATATGAACATTAGAGATTTAGAATATTTAATTGCCGTCGAAAAACACAAAAGCTTTGTTAAAGCATCAATAGAATGTCATGTTTCACAACCCACATTGAGTGGGCAAATTAAAAAACTTGAAGATTTTCTTGGGGCACAAATTTTTGAAAGAACTACAAAAAACGTTACAGTAACTAGTTTTGGCAAAGAGATTATTAATAAAGCTAAATCAATTATTGAAAAAACGGATGAAATTAAAAATTTATCATCAGATTATAAGAATCCTTGGCATCAACCTATTAAAATTGGAGTAATACCATCTCTAGGTCCATATCTAATACCAAATTTTTTAGTAAATCTTCGAAAAGAAAACAAAGACTCGAAAATATTTATAGATGAAGATATTACAGAAAATATAATCGCTAAATTGGAAAGCAGAGAATTAGATGCGATCTTTCTTGCTACAGATATAAATAAAGAAAAATTTGAACAAATTGAATTATTCGATGAACCTTTTTGGGTTGCATATACAAAAAATAAAAAATTAGATGAGTTGGATGAAATACAAACAGCTGACCTTAATTTAAAAGAGCTGTTACTTTTATCAGATGGTCACTGCTTAAGAGACCAAATAATAGAAATATGGGAAGCTTATGATCAGGATAATATATTGTCTAAATATGATACTAAAGCTTCAAGTTTAGAAACTTTAATTAATCTTGTTTCTGTGGGAGAAGGATTTACTTTTGTACCTGCTTTATCTCTTCAGTCAGCCTGGACAACTGATAAAGGTATACAGGTAAGAAAATTAAATCATAAAAAAGCTTATAGAACTATTAGATTAGTTTTTAGAAAAAATTATTATAAAAAAATATTATTATTAGAATTATCAAAAATAATTTTAGAATTTCTTCCAAATACTGTAAAGAAATTAAAAAACTAAATTTTTTTTTCAATTTCAAGCAAGTTTTTTTTTACATAAATCATTTTACCGCCTTTATTTGCACTCTCTCCATAATAACCTCCAATATTGTTTTTTCCAACAACACGATGACAAGGTATTATTAGTTGAATAGGATTATTTCTGCAGGCATTTCCTACAGGTCTTGGGTGTGAAAAAAATTTTAATGCGATATCAGAATAAGTTTTTGTATTCCCGTATTTAATTTTAGAAACCTCATTTAGAATTTTTTTTTGATACTCAGTTCCTAACAAAAGATATGGTAGTTCAAACTTATTTAATTTTTTCTTAAAATATAAAGATAGTTGTCTCTCTACTTCCTTTAAAAATTTATTTTTTGGTTGAATTATTTTTTGAGCTCTACAAAATTTCAATTCAAGAATTTTATTATCTAAGGTATTAACACCTATGACGCCAATAGGGCTTTTATAAGTGAGCTCGAATTTGGGAGACATGGTTTTATTTTGTAGAAGTTAACTTCTCTTTTATTCTTGCTGCTTTTCCTGATAACTGACGTAAATAATATAGTTTAGAGCGTCTTACTTTCCCTTTCCTTTTAAGCTCTATTCCAGCTATCAATGGACTATGCGTTTGAAAAACTCTTTCAACACCTTCGCCGTGTGATATTTTTCTTACCGTAAAAGATGAATTTATTCCTCTGTTTTTAACAGCTATTACAACGCCTTCAAATGCCTGTAGTCTCTCGCGCTGACCTTCTTTAACTCTAACTTGCACGACAATATCGTCCCCTGGAGCAAAATCAGGTATTGCTTTTATTTGTTCTTTATTGATTTCGTCTATAATATTCATCTTCATTCTCAGTTAGAAAACAGATGATATCTTCTGTTGGCCTTTTAGGAAAGCTTTTTTTTTATTAAATCTTGTCTTTTGTTGTTTGTGGCTAATATTGACTGTTTTTTCCTCCATTTTTTTATTTCTTGATGATTGCCGCTCATTAAAACTTCTGGGACACTTAAATTTTCAATTATTTCTGGTCGTGTATAGTGTGGATGCTCTAAATAACCGCTGGAAAAAGATTCCTGTTTATTTGATTCATCATGTCCTAAGACACCTGGTATCATTCTTGCGACAGCATCAACTATCACACAAGCTGCAATTTCTCCGCCACTCAATATGTAATCTCCAATTGACCATTCCTCGTCTACTTCTAAATCTATAAATCTTTGATCTACTCCTTCATATCTGCCAGCTACAAGAATTAAATCATGTTTTTCTGCAACTTCTTCTATAATTTGTTGATCAACTTTTTTTCCTTTAGGAGACAAATAAATACATTTGTAATTATCAAGTTTTGATTTCGCATACCTCGTCGCATCTATTAATGGTTTCGCCTGAATCACCATTCCTGCACCGCCACCATAAGGTTTATCATCTATATAGCCATTTTTATCTGAATAATCCCTAAGATCAATTGAAGTAATTTTAACTAGAGATTTATCTACACCTTTTTTTAAAACGCCATAATTAATAAAATCTTCTATTAATTTTGGAAAAACTGATATTACATATATTTGCTTCATTTTAATTACTCATAATAAATTTTATCAATAATAATTTTTTGACTGTCTAGGCAAATTTCCTTGACTGATTCTCCATAAATATATGGAACTAAATAATCTTTGTCCCCTTTAACCACCAAAACATCATTTGCACCAGTTTCAATTATATCACTTACTGTTCCAATTTTTTGTTCATTATCTATATACACATCTAATCCTATTAAATCTTTCCAGTAAAATTGCCCTTCTTTTAAAGAATCAAGTTGGCTACTTTCTATATATAAATTTTTCCCAATGAATTTATTATTATCTTCTCTTGAACTAGAGTTTTTAAATTTTATTTTTATGGATTTATCAAAAATAATATCGTCAACATCTAATTTAGTATAAGTATTCTCGTTTAACACAAAAAAATAATCATAGTTTGAAAATTTTTGCATTGACTCTGAATAAGAATAAATCTTAAGCCATCCTTTGAGACCTTGATGTGCTTGTATTTTAGCGATTAATATTTTTTTTGAATCCGGCAAACTTTGAATTTAACTTTGCTTAAGTAATTTAGCGACCCTATCAGATGTCTGTGCACCAACTGACAACCAGTAATCAATCCTCTCTTGATTGAGATGTAGTTTTATTTCTTGACCTGTTGCCATTGGATTAAAAAAACCTAATCTCTCAATATAACCACTTCCTCTTCTTTTTCTTGAGTCTGTAGCAACCAAGTGATAAAAAGGTTTCTTTTTTGCCCCACCTCTCGATAATCTAATTTTTACCATATTTTTTGTTTTTACTTAATATTGAAAAAAAGCTATTCTACTTTAAATGCAGCAATAAGTATAGCTAATGAAATACATAATTATAATAATATTATTGATACCAATGTACTTTACAAACCCTTCCGAGCGGGATTTTAGCGAATTTATTGGCACGTATGTGTTCGAAGAAATGCAAAAAAAGAAAGAATCTGAGGAAATTGGAAGATTTTCAAGTGGTATAGCAGCTTTATACGCAGAAAAGAATGTTGCAAGATCAAATTTTATATTTGCATCTTATTTTCATCTAGATTTTTATAGATTGAGAAGTTTTGGAGCTGAAATGGAAGATGTTCATATGATTGGAATTTTTGGAACTTTTTTTCCTCTTCCAGGCTTATAAGTTAATTTAAATTCTATATTATTAGATAATATGCCGCTGTGGTGGAATTGGTAGACACGTCGGATTCAAAATCCGATTCCCGCAAGGGAGTAACGGTTCAAGTCCG